>Ga0315268_10000479_pt1 | contig 47093 bp, 46 predicted proteins | sample C1_top_MG_FD_204535 | JGI IMG/M metagenome (GOLD analysis project Ga0315268, IMG submission 204535) | Sediment microbial communities from Yellowstone Lake, YNP, Wyoming, USA - C1_top | ecosystem: Environmental > Aquatic > Freshwater > Lake > Sediment | place: USA: Wyoming | collected 2017-08-01 | reverse complement strand
CTGCGAACTTGTCCACTCCGCCTCACTCATCTTGGACGATGCCATGGACGAGGATGTGGTGCGCCATGGAAAAACTACCTTCAACGCCATTTACGCAGACAGATGTCTGCGTGCCCTGAACTTCGACCTGGATGCCTACAAGGATGGACGCGAGTGGATAAACAAGAGGAGCATCTTGCATCTTTTCAACCTGCAACGCATCATATTCCGCTACTCCTACGGCATCTCGGTGCTCGCCTCCAACTTCTTGTATGCGATGTCGGAGGGGGCACTGCTCGAATCAAATTTCATGCAGGAAAAGAAGATGCACGCCCTCGACCTCCACCGCAGAATGTACCTTGAGCTCAACGAAGGCCAGCTCACAGACATCTTCTTTGAAAATAAGAGATGCTGCGAGGAGGAGTATTTTGGCATGATACTCAAAAAGACAGGCATCCTCTTCGTCTATCCCATCCGAATCGGTCTGCTTTTCGCAGATGCCCCGGATTGCACCATGTTTGATGGGTACTCACACCCCATGTCCCAGTCATTTCAGATTCGGGATGACATTTTAGGAACCTTCGGGGAGACGACAGGGAAACCGCAGGACTCGGATATAAAAGAGGGAAAACGCACACTGCTTGTTATAAAAGCTTACGAGTGCGCCGACGAGTCGGAGAAAGAGAGATTGGATGCGGTGCTGGGGGACAAGTATGCAACAAAAGATGACGTGGACGACATAAAAGGAATTTTCAAGGATACAGGAGCCCTCGAATACTGTGAAGAGAAAGGAAAATCTCTCAATTGCGAGGCCAAGGAATTTCTGGAAAGAATCGGAATATCGTATGAGTCTAAAGAATTTTTTTGCGAGCTCGCCGATTATGTCATAGAGAGAGAAATGTAGCAGAAGCTAGCTGAGGAATGATTTGATTCAGAAGCATAGAAGTTGCACTTGGAAGGCAGCATCATTTTAAATGCAGATTTCTTTTTCCAATACATCCGATGATGATCCTGGTCAACGGAAACCTCACAATCGTGAATGCGATTTCCTTCACGGTTCTGGATTTAGAATTATGTGGCATCATTTCCTGCATTGCTTTTCCCATCTCAATCTCTTTTTAGATTTTTCTCCACCCTGACCACAACCCTTAAAAACAATACGTCTCTCTTCTCCTGAGGGCAGTTAGCTCAGTCTGGTAGAGCAACGGACTCTTAATCCGTCGGTCGGGGGTTCAATTCCCTCACTGCCCGCTATGGAAGGTACACCATCTGAGAAAAAGGAAACGGTTCGAGTGAGTGTGCAGGAGTTTGTGCGCTCCATTCCCCGTTCGCTTCTCCTCGACATGGATGCAGAGAAGGTTTTCTATCCGCGTGAATTTTTAGAAGACGCCGGCAGGCGCAACCTCTTGGGGTTGAGGGTTCCTTCCAGGTATGGTGGTTCAGAACTGGGATGGGAACAGGAGATTGTCGCGCTGGAGGAGGTGGGGGTTCTCGGGACGTCGCTTGCGTGCCTGTATTCGCTCGTGAGCATCGTGGGGGAAGCCATTAATTTCTTTGGTTCACATGAGCAGAAGGAGAAATGGCTTACACCAATGATTGAGGGGAAGATTACCGTGGCCGAAGCGCTCACAGAACCCCGAGGTGGGTCTGATTTTTTCGGGACGACGACGAAGGCGACAAAGGAAAGGGATTATTACATCCTCGAAGGACAGAAACGATTTGTCGTGGGCGCAGAGGGAGCAGACATATTCTTCGTGTATGCCCGTACCGACCCTCATGCACCTCCTCATGAAGGACTGAGTGCCTTCATTGTGGAACGGTGTCCAGAGCTGAGGGTGGAGCACGTATATGGACTCTTGGGAACGAGGGGAGGAGGCACGGGACGAATACGATTCGACAAGGTCAAGGTTCCCAAGGAGAATCTGATTGGGGGGGAGAATGGTGCTGCCTCCATATTTTACCAGATGATGATACCCGAGAGGATGACCAGTGCCGCGGGAGCCGTCGGTCTGGGCAGGGCAGCGCTTGAGATTGCGGCCTCTTACAGCAACAGGAGGAAAGCATTCGGTCACACGATAAGAAAGTTCCAAGCCGTGAGTTTCAAGGTTGCGGAGAGCATCACACTCCTGGATGCGGCGCGTGGGCTCGTCAGTACCGCTGCCCAAAAGATAGATGCCAAGGCGGATGCTTCCTATGTGAGAAGGCTCGTCTCCGAGGCAAAAAAGTTTTCCACAGAGACCGCGTGGAAGGTCGTGAACAATGCCATGCAGATTTTGGGAGGCATAGGATATACCAATGTGTACCCCATAGAACGGTTCCTGCGGGACGCACGCCTCGCCTTGATATGGACGGGGACCAATGAAATAATGGATTCTGTCATTCAGCATGAATACTTTAATGAAGTTCTTCAGCACTCGAAGGCGCGGAAAGTAGAAGAGGATGCTCCGGACGCGCTCGGTGATGAGAAAGTCTATGAGTGACTAGTTCTGTCTGCTCTCATCCACGATAATGATTTTTCTTCCCGCATGGATCTTCTTCAGTCCCTCTCCCTTCTTCCTGTGTTGCTTGGACTCCACTCTCTTCTGTTTTTTGGATTTTCCCTCTTTCTTTTTCCACGCGCGTGACGAACCCATTGCATCACCATGCGGCTGCCGGGATTCGAACCCGGATTGTTGGCTTTCTTCGTTACTGCTTTTCTTTTAGTGCAGCTTTTCTTTTCTTAAAAGAAAAAGTGCATGGAAGGCCAAAGTGATAACCGTTACACTACAGCCGCTGACAGGAGAAGTTCCCAAAAATAACTTATAAGCCTTGTGTAGAGATTCTTGCGGGATTTTGAAATAGCCATCAATCTCATATCGCCACCACTCACACATTCCTAAAAAAAGAAAGAGGCGTATGGAATTACGCCTAGAGTAAGGGGAGGTTCCTTACCACGACCATCAAAGAGGGAAGGGTTGTTGTGGGAGCATCCTTTCTCGATGCCTCTCTCAACCTTTCCTCAACCTTAAGTTTTCCGATTTGGTACATCATTATGTCCATTATATCACCTCCTTAATGACAGTGAGTGGGAGTAGAGTGCGGATCTTTCCGATATGATAGCGTCTTTCATCTCATTCTTTTTGGTGGAGTTTTTTAATATTCGCATTTTATCACCTGAAATCTTAAACACAGTCAATATATAAATCATTTTCGCCCATAAGTTTAATATTTCGTCTATTTTTAATAAAGAATCTGTTTTTTAAAAAATCATTTAATACATAAATTTTTAAATCAAAAACTTTTTTGATTTCACATGTCAGATATCATGCGTAACCTTTTCATTATTGACAAATGCTCCCATAAGGATATAGAAAACCTTCTCGTCAGACGTCAGAATGTGAGGAAGGAGATAGCAGATGGTAAGGAAAAAAGAATGTTTGAGATTACTCCATCCCAGATATTTAGAGGGGAAACGCTTCTGGAGCCTTACAGGTCAGCCATACTTCTCAAGACACTGGGACACAAGACTGCCGCCCTCTTATCCATAATTTCATTCATAGAGGAGAAGGGAGGATCCTACCTTGAGGAGATAAGCGACTATTTGGCAGAAAACATAAAAGAATCGGATATATCTGAATCCAAGGTGAAGAGTGGCACAAAATCCTATCTCGGAAGTCTTCTCAAGGTGCTCTGCGAGACGGGGCTGCTCAGAGAGGGACGGGGGGATGAGGAAGGAAAAGGAGGGCATCTGAGGAAATACTATTATCTTAAATCAGGCATACACCTGCAGGATTTCAAGGGTCTTTTTGAGGGGAAGGGATGGGAAGGGTCCTCCTCTCCGCCATCGCTTTCCATGCTGCTCAAAACGGAGTATGATAAAAAGCTGGGGGAGCTGGTCTATGTTCATAAGCCAGAAAAATATGTCATGGGCGACTTCAAGATGGGCATCGTCATCGAGTCCCTGGTGAAATCGGGATTGGTCAATACCCAGAAATCAGGAAAGCAGTACCTCTCCTTCTACGATGTTCTCGATGTCGCAGAAGGGGTGAAGAAGAGGATTCTTGTGGAATATGAGAACAAATCGACAAAGGCGCTGCATGCGGAAAAGCTGACCCATTTCATATTGCAGGAACTTAATGCAAAAAATCCCTCGGGTGTCCTTTCCAAGAAGTATGAGAACTACATAAAGTTCAGGATACGCAAGAGAATCATAAACGGGGAGGAGGAGAGGATTGACTTCGGGAGAATCAGGAAGATGATGGTCGAGATTGCCTCGCAGAGGGGCATCCCCCTTGAGGGGGAACTCTTGAGCCACATGACGGAACAGGTGGTGGAGGTAATAAAGTCCATGCCCCTCACCATGATAAAGAAGAATCTTTTATATGACTTATGCGAGGGGATGATTTCCGAAAAGATAGTTCTTCTTTCAGAGGAGGAGATGAGGAATCGGGTCGAGGCTGCAGAGAATCTGCTTGAGACAAGCAGGCTCTACGTGAAGCTTGATGCCTATCAAGCCCGAACTCTTCTTTCCACCGTGAGGGAGAATTGCTTCATCGCCCTCGCCATGAGACATAACGAGCATCCTCCCAAGAATCCCGTCCACCTCACAAGGCTCATGCGTACACTCATAGGTGCCATCACACACGACTTCTCGGAGGCAAAAAAGAGAAATTCCCCCGAGATGGAGTCGCTGCTCCTCGCTTCGGGGAAAGGGTTCAACATCTCTCACTTTCTCGTTACCGTGCTTGAGGAGAAGGAGAGTCCGCAACTGGGGGAAACAGAAATTCTGCTTGCGGTAACAAAAATAATTGTTTCCACGAATAGTGCTTCTCCCTCATCCTCCCGTGACGGGAGGGAGGATGGCAACCTCGTCCCCTGAGTGGACGACATCATTCTCCTTGACTGACTTCTGGTTCACGAGGAGGAGGACCTCATCCCTTATCCTACCTTCGGAAACGACGATGCGATAAAACTCATCGCCATATTTTTCCTTGAGTAATTGGAGGAGCGATGTGATATCCATGTCATCTATCTCCAATGCAACTTCCTTCTGTCCTGCAAGTTGCCTGAAGTATCCAAAGAACTTTACCCTTATCATTGGTGTCCCTTCACACTCCTCTTTTTTAAATGTACCGTTAGGAACATCCCAAAGAATTAAAAGGTAGCACTCCCCATAGGGCATCGATTACAATGATAGACATAAAAGTAGTATGTTTCGGGATAGGTGCAATCGGCAGACAGATGGCCGAGACGCTTCTCTCAAAAAAAGGGATACGGATTGTAGGAGCCATAGACATAGACCCCCAAAAAGTGGGACACGACCTCGGAGAGCTTTTGGGGAGGAAGAAACTCGGTGTGGTCATCTCCGATGAAAGTTCCAAGGTGCTCTCATCCAAGAAGCCCGACATAGTGGTGCATACCACCACCTCCTACCTCAAGAACACACACAAGGAGCTTGAAGAAATCCTAACGCATGGCGTCAATATCGTCTCCACCTGCGAAGAACTGTCGTACCCCTACGTCACCAAGGAACAGAGACGGCTCGCCACGAGACTGGATGAACTCGCAAAGAAGAAAAAAGTGACTATACTCGGGACGGGAATAAATCCGGGATTCCTCATGGATGCCCTCGCCATTGCCCTCACCGGACCCTGCATAAAGGTCAACAGCATTAAGGTGACACGGCAGATGAATGCAGCAACGCGAAGGATACCCTTCCAGAAGAAGATTGGTGCTGGTCTGGCAGTGGAAGAATTCAAGAGAAAGATTTCTGAAAAAGAGATTACAGGACATGTGGGACTGGAGCAGTCTGTGGGCATGATTTCAGGTGCTCTCGGATGGAAGCTCGATGAGATAAGAATCGGTCCTGTCCAGCCTGTGATTTTAGAAAAATCTGTGGCGAGTGATGCCATAAGAGTACCCGAGGGGTACTGCGCCGGCCTCATGCAGACTGCCTATGGCATGAGGGGGGGACGTGAACTGATCACGCTTGACTTCCGTGCCTTCATAGGAGCCGATGAGGACTATGACACAATTGTAATCGACGGGATGCCACCCATACATGAGAAAATCTCACCCTGCGTCCATGGTGACTATGGTACAATAGGCATGACCGTCAACATGATTCCCAAAGTCGTTCATGCCTCACCAGGACTCAAGACGATGAAGGATTTACCCCTGCCCTCAGCCTTGCCATGAATACACTATATACTGACTTTTGCTCTCCTCATCTTTTCTATTGCTTTTCATTTTCCAGCATCTTACCTGATACAAACACCCCTTTTTTTCTCATGCATAGAAGTAAAGAGTCCTTGTCATTATTTCAGGAATGGAATGTTCTCAAAAGTAAATCTGACTCTCGAGCCGTATGTTTTTATCATACTCCTCAATCATCTCTTTTGTGATGGAGGGTTTTATCTCCTTGAGCGCCTGCCTGAAATGATCCCCTGTGACCTTTTTTGTGCCTTCCCTCAGGGCTCTCATCCCAGCCTCTCTGCACAATCCATCCAGGTCCGCGCCACTAAAGCCTTCTGTCATCGATGCCAGTTCCTCCAGGTTGACATTCTCGAGTGGCATGTTCTTCGAATGCACCTTGAGTATGGCGAGCCTCACCTTCTCATCCGGAGCCGGCACGAGTATCAGCCTGTCAAACCTACCGGGTCTGAGCAAGGCGGGGTCCACTATGTCTGGCCTGTTGGTGGCGGCGATGACGCACACCTCACCCAGTTCCTCTATGCCGTCAATCTCTGTTAATATCTGGTCTATGACTCTCTCACCCACGCGGCTCCCCATCTCATTTCCACGCCGCGCCGCAATGGCATCTACCTCGTCGAAAAATATGATTGCAGGAGAGACCTGGCGCGCCTTCCTGAAAGTCTCCCGAATGGCTTTCTCTGACTCGCCCACCCACTTGGACAGGACTTCGGGCCCCTTTATTGCTATGAAATTGGCATTGCTCTCCGTCGCCACGGCCTTTGCGAGGAGCGTTTTTCCGCAGCCCGGCGGTCCATAGAGGAATATGCCACGCGGGGGACGGATACCGAGCTCCTCGAAATCATGAGGTTTTTTAAGAGGCCACTCCACTGACTCCATCAATTCCTGCTTGACCTTCTCAAGACCTCCTATGTCCTCCCACCTCACATTCGGTGTCTGCACCATGATTTCCCTCATCGCCGAGGGCTCCACGAGCTTCAATGCCTTGTCGAAGTCCTGTTTTGTCACAGAAATCTTCTCGAGAACCTCTGGGGGAATTCTCTCCTCTTCAAGGTTGATGGCGGGGAGAATCTTTCGGAGGGCGTTCATGGCAGCCTCCTTGCACAAAGCCTGGAGGTCCGCACCCACATACCCATAGGCGAACTTCGCAAGCTCATGCAGGTCTATATCCTGGGCAAGAGGCATCCCGCGGGTGTGTATCTGCAGTATTTCATAGCGACCAGATTCATTGGGGACTCCTATGATTATTTCGCGGTCGAACCTGCCCGGTCGGCGCAGTGCGGGGTCGAGACCCTCCGGTCTATTTGTGGCTGCGATGACTATGACCTTACCGCGGGTCTTGAGACCGTCCATGAGGGCGAGGAGCTGTGCGACGACGCGCCTCTCGACCTCGCCCGTCACCTCCCCGCGCTTCGGGGCGATGGCATCAAGCTCGTCGATGAAGATGATGGAGGGGGCATTCTTTTCTGCATTCTCAAACATCTTCCTCAGGTTCTCCTCCGACTGTCCGTAGAACTTGCTCATGATTTCAGGACCGTTGATGGAGGTGAAGTTTGCCTGGGACTCGGAGGCGACAGCCTTTGCGATGAGCGTTTTTCCCGTGCCCGGTGGACCGTGGAGGAGGACACCCTTTGGCGGCTCTATGCCCAGCCTGTCGAAGAGTTCGGGGTGCTTCAAAGGGAGTTCTATGAGTTCGCGCACCTTCTCCAGTTCTTCCGAGAGTCCTCCAATGTCCTCGTAGGTCACCGTGGGAATCTCTGTCTCACGCACCTCCACGGCTTCTGGCAGCACCTTCACGTGCGTCTTGTTGGTGATGCGCACTATACCCGCGGGGCTCGTGGAAACGCAGGAGAATTTCATCTCCGAGAGGCCGAAGGGCGTGGGCGTCATGTCGGCCATTTCCTCGAAAATGTCTTCGATGAAAAACGCGCCACGTGCGGAATTTCTGCGCGGGTTGACCAGGCTTATGATGTCCCCCTTTTTGAGGGGGCGTCCGAGAATATTCTTGAGTATTATGTTGCCGTGCATCATGAGATGCATGCCCTTCTGTGCGGGAGAGAGGACGACATTTGAGGCCTCCTTGGCAACGGCCTTTCTTATCTTGACATATTCTCCCATCGTTATTTTCGCATTATTCCGGATAAGGCCATCCATGCGGATTATGTTCAATCCGCGGTCGTTCTCATAGGCATCGACGACAATTGCAGCGGTAGTGCGTCCTCCCTCTATCTCTACGATATTCCCCTTGGTCACACCTATTTCTTTCTGGAATTCCTTGTCTATCCGCACGATGCCACGTCCGACGTCCTGTTGTATGGCACCCACCACTTTGAGCTGTAATTCAGATTTCTCCATTTGGACACCGTAATAGGGTCTCTTTCGTTGCGGGTATATAAAGATTTTTATTTTTTCTTTTCCCCAGGGTTTCTTAAAGAAAAGGCTGACGCCGAGGAAGGGATTCTCACCAACCCTTTCTTGTAGAAAGCGTTGATGGAAAGAAAAGCCTATTTTCTTTTCCTCAAAAATACACAAACGCCGAGGAAGGGATTTGAACCCTTATGGTGTTTCCACCATCGGTTTTCGAGACCGACGCCTTACCAGGTTAGACTACCTCGGCACAGACGAAATTTCCAAGCAGAAATATAAAGGTTTGCTAAGGGAGATTTTCAATTGATTTTGGACTTCTTCGAAAAATAAACATCAGTAGGCTTCCTATGAAAATGCACAGCAACCCACTCATGGAACTGAAAAGATTCCGGAGTCCTTCAGAACTGTCCCAATGCATGAAAACGTAATCCACTCCAAGAAAGATGAATAGAAATGAAAGTGCCATTGCACTTATTTTCTTCCTCGCACCCCACATCGTCAACCAAGGGACGACTGTAAAAAAGATACCAAACAAGATGTAGAATATGCCTCTAATGAAATTTGCGTAAATATATTTCAAGAGATCTAGATTACCTGGTAGAAGTTTCGCAATCCAAGATAGAGCCTGAAGATTTTTCACCATACCCACCCCCATAATAAAAGCAGAAAATCCCATAAGGGAAAATAGAATCTTCTTAGTCCTGTTACTCATTGCCACAGAAAGCGATCTGTATCTAAGGATTTGGGCATGCAACAATATCAATAATACGATGATAATAGGTATTAATATGACCCCTATTCTTACAGGTATGAAATCAAATCTGATGAGAAAGAATAGAACAATAATAATACCTAAGATGAGAATGAGTCCCCAATCAAACTTCTTCTTTTCGAGTGAATCGTCATCCATCATTTCACCCCTCTCTCATATTATAAATTGCGGGATGGGATTAAAAAGGTTTGGGAAGATGGATTTCTATTTGACATAGGCATAAAATTTCGATAGGAAAAAGAGACTGATGAAAATGTACCCAAATCCCAAAAGCATTCTGAAGGATTCCCCCCAGTATCTGACAATGTGGTCGATTCCAGAGGATAGACACAAAAGAAATAAAAGGAACAAGAATATCAAAGTAGTGGCGCTGCCAATCTTCCGAATACCCCAGAGTATACATACTATTCCAATCAGTACGAATGTAGCGTTCTTGATAAAAAAGACCAAGAGTAAAAGGAAGCGATTGGGGAGTTGAGACTTGGTAATCGAAGAGATCGTCTCGGCATTGATTAATTGGCTCATGCCGAAAAGAATGATAATCACACCAAATACAATCACAAAGAGCCTTTTCATGCTTTCTTCCATTGTAACCCCTCGTCCATAGCAGCAATTTAAAAGAGAGATTAAAAAGGTTTGGATTCAGGAATCCCATCAAACATTATCCTATAATTATAATGATTTATATATTCTCCAACTCCAAATAAGCATAACCAAAGATACTAAAAAAAGTAAAAAGGTGAAAAGTTCGGCTGGTTTCCACCTAATTGCGAGCAAGATACCTAATATTGATATCATCGACGCTATAATAACAGTGCACAGAAGAATTCTTTTATTATAAATTTTATCATTTGGAAACATTTCAAGGAATCTTGATGTATTTATCAGGAAAAGAAGAATAAATAATATTCCATACCATATGCCAAGAAACTTATATGTAAATAGGCCATTTAAGAACATAATAAATCCAACTATCAAGAAAAGAATATTGCGTATGATTTCAATAATTTTTTTCGTTCTTTCATTCAACTCTTTCACCTCTCTTTCATATGATTTATGCGTATATTACCTTAAAACCCTTTTCCCGCAAACGCTTTTAAGTCCCGGATTCCATCCTTCTCATGGACCTGGAGGGCTATGCTCGCAGAAAATTGTCTTTGGGGCAGAATCGACTGAAGGTGAAGAGGGAACTCGTCTCCCTCCTAAAAACCTACAAAAATCTAGAGAAGAAAAGGCTTGAGACCATTGCCGAGGCGGTGATTGAGGAGGTGGAGAAAAGCAGCAACGCCAAAGGAGAGTTGATTGACTTTTACAAGAGCAACATCACCATGGGGGAAATGGGCGTGGGCTCGCGGGGCGCGGGTGATTTCTTCGTGCACAGACAGATTGCGAAGCTTGTGGAGACGAAAAAGAAAGCATATGTCTCCCCGCTCGACCAGGATGATGCGGGGGTCATAAGGTATAAGGGAACCAACATCGTGCTTGCCATCGATGGAACCCATTCCCGCCTCTCAGACTTCCCCTTCCTCGCAGGGTTTCATGTGGCACGCGCATCTGCACGAGATGTATACGTCATGGGTGCTCACCCCAAGGCATTCTTCGCCGATTTGCATTTGGCAGACGATGGGGATGTATCCAAACTCTTCGACTTCATGGCGGGCGTGGGCGTGGTGTCCTCTCATCTCAATGCCCCGGTACTCTCAGGAAGTACGTTGCGGGTGGGGGGAGACATGGTCATAGGAGAACGCATGGTGTCGGGGGTAGGGTGCATCGGCATTGCAGAAACGGTTTGGGCACGTAAATTCGCGCAGGTTGGAGACGTCATCCTCATGACGCGTGGCGCAGGAGGGGGCACCATCACGACGGCAGCCATATACTCGGGACACTATGATGTGGTACGTGAGACAATAAATCTCGACTTTGCGCACGCAGCCTCGGCGTTGCTCAACGCGCGAGTGACGATACACTCCGCCACAGATGTGACCAATGGGGGATTGCGTGGGGATTGCTTCGAGATAGCTCACAGCGCGAATGTGAGAATAAACCTTTTCGGAGACGCAATAGGAAGACTCGTAAACCCCAGAGTGGGTGCCATGCTGAGGGAGCTTGAAATCGATCATCTCGGCGTTTCTCTCGATTCACTGCTCGTCATATGTCCACCCTCCTCGGAGAAAAAGATAGAAATCGTCATGAAAAAAAAAGGCATCGATATCGAAAGGATAGGGCATATCGAAGAGAGCAAAACTCCAAGGGTAGTTCTGGATGGGAAAGAGGTGACGCCAAGATTCAGGGAATCCGCGTATACAAAAATAAAAAAGGTATATGGAGAGACAACACCTGAACGGTACGGCGAAATGAAAAAAGAGGTGGCTCTTGCGCAGAAAAAAGCTTTCCGGAAGATGAGGCGCGTGGAGGGATTACTTGAGAGGCGCAATGGAAGGAGACTTCATAGAGACGGATGAAGGTCTCCTCTTTGATGTAAAAGGATTCTACCACCCCCAGGATAGGATAATTGCATTTCTCCGCTACTATCCCGCTTCAGGAGGGGAAAGGAAGAGAGGAAAGGTAAGATATAAGAAGGTCTATGATTTTGATGAGAGGGATAGGTATCTCCAGACGCATTTTCCCCACCATCTCTACGATGATCCCGAATTCGGGAGGATACAGGCGGTACATCGCGCAAGAATAGCCAGGCTCTATGACCCGCGTCGGTTTCTCCTCTCCCTCTCCAACAGAGAGATGATTCCGCTCGAAAGAATTTCATTGGACTTCTGCACACTACTCTCCGAGACGTCTCAGGTTCCTCTTTCATCGTTTGGCATTTCAGGTTCGCTGCTCGTGGGTCTTTCTAAAAAGAATTCGGATATAGACATCGTCGCATACGGAGGAAAGTCAGGGTCGTCTGTCTTTTCTGCTTTGCAGAAGTTGAGGAAAAGAGGGATAGCGAGAGCATTCTCCGGAAAGCCGCTCGAAGATATGTGCAAATTCAGATGGGGTCACGTGACTGACAGACTAAAAACCATTGAATCACAAAAGCTCTTACATGGCACCTTCGAGGGAACGCCGTACTTCGTGAGGCTCTTGAGGAAACCGAGAAGGGAACGATTCAGGCAGTTGGGATTGACTCGGATAGAGGGTGAAGTCGTGAATAGGAATGAAAGCATCTTCACGCCATGCATGTATGGAATCAATTCAGAAAAAGCCCAAAGGCTCTTCAGCTACAGGGGACGGTACTGCGAGCATTTAAAGGTTGGGGATAGATTTTCTGTGAAGGCGCGAATCGAGGAGGTCTTGGGATGGGGAAGGCAGGTCGTGCTTGAAGGAGAAGAGATTAAAATTCTTTAAGAGTATCCTCCTCTTCCCAGCATCTACAGAATCCCTCTCGCTTCGTGAATCATGGTACCCTACCCTCCTCTCCTCTGTATAAAAGCATCTTGTTGACTTGAATAAGGAATGTATTCTCATAAATTAATGGCAGCATTTCGAACTTCTTATAATAATGCAATAACTCCTGCTTATATTTTCTTTGAGATGTCCCTGTGTATTAAAGAGATTGGCTCTATGGGATGAGATAGTGGATGTCAATGGATGAACATTCTTCCTCCCACATCTCCTTTCTCTAAGAGAAATTTCTTCCTCCCACATCTCCTTTCTCTAAGAGAAATAGAATCGGGTCTTGGAGGCTACACTTCCTTCGTACCTCTCATTGGAATTGCCATATAAAAGCCCATCATTTATAAGCATGAAGCAAATGGACTACATGGGTGCAGACCTCGCCCCCCTCATTGTCCGCAAGGTGACGACGCTTGGGCATCTCTCAGGCAAACACATTGCCATTGATGCAAACAACGCACTCTACCAATTTCTCTCCATCATAAGGACACCGGATGGCACCCCCCTCTCCCACGATGGAAAGACAACTTCACACCTAGTGGGGCTTCTTTACCGTACCACGAAACTCATATGTGACTATGACATAAGGATTGTATACGTGTTCGATGGCCCGCCCCCTCAAATAAAATTCGCAGAACTAGAGAAGAGGAGAAGGGCAAAGGAGAAATCTATGGATGAGTGGGCACAGGCGTTGAGGGAGGGGAATACGAGGAAAGCCTTCTCAAAGTCGGTCATGACCTCACGGCTCACGCGTGACATGATAGTTGAATCAAAGCAGTTGCTTGACCTTCTGGGAGTTCCATGGGTTCAGGCGCCGAGTGAAGCCGAGGCGCAGGCTGCCCACATGGCACGCAAAGGGCTGTGGGCATCCGGAAGCCAGGACTACGATTCTCTTCTTTTTGGCTCTCCGCGCGTGGTACGCTATGTTTCCACGGAGGGCAGATACAGGATGAGGGCAGAAAAAAGCAAACCAGAAATAATAGAACTCGAATCCGTGCTTACCAATAATGGCATTACACGGGAACAGCTCATAGAAATTTCCATCCTTTCAGGCAACGACTTCTTCTCGGGCATAAAGGGTATCGGGCCGAAGAGGGCTCTCGAAATTGTGAAGAGGTATGGAGGTGTGGAGGGATTGCCACAGGACATGAAGGATAATCTCCCTAAAAATGTTTCTGAAATAAAAACCTTCTTCCTCAACCCTCCTGTAAGCGAGCAGTATAATGTATCCTACAAGCGGTCTGATGAGAAAGAGCTTTCCTCTTTTCTTGAAGAGAGAGGCTTCTCAAAGAGAGCCGTCGTTGTCGCGATGGAGAGAATGAAACGTCTGAGGGGAAAACAGGGAACTCTTGAGGACTGGATTTAGTCCTCATGAAGGGGTCGAGGGTGGATTCCTTAATACCATAAATCGCGAACTGACATGGAAGATACTCGATGTACTGTCACTCTCCTCGAAAGACTCGTATACCGGGTATATGATGCTCACGATAGAAAAGAGTATCGCCCCCCATGTCTTTCATTTATTTCCTCACTGTGTGAGCGTCGTGGTGTGAGAAATGCTTATTAATCCATCCCCACTATCTTCATCATGAAGATTCTCGTCTTGGGTGCCGGGAGCCTCGGTTCTGTCATAGGAGGATTTCTCTATGAGGCGGGCTATGATGTGACACTCCTGGGCAGAAAGGCTCATGTGGATGCCATCAACGAGAGGGGATTGAGGATAGATGGGGTGAGGGGGGAACATGTGGTGCATGTGAGAGCATCCAATCCAGCAGAAGTCGAAGAGGCAGACCTCCTCATAATCACTACAAAGCACAAAGACACCCAGGTGGCACTCGGAAACATTCATCACCTCCATGAAAAAATCAAAACCGCACTCTCATTTCAGAATGGAATACTCAAGGATGAACCTTTGAAAAGCATCTTTGGGGAAAAAAAGGTATTGTGCGGAATCACGACGATTGGGGTGACACTACTCTCTCCCGGTGTTGTCAATCTCACGGGCGCCGGCATCACATACATAGGTGAATATGGGAATGGAGAATCAGAAAGGGTCGCAAACATTGTTGATATGTTCAACAGGGCAGGCATAGAGACCCGCTCCTACACAGACGCAGAGTTTCTCCTCTGGGCAAAGGTAATGCGCTACATCCCCACCTCGGTGATTGCCGCACTCACACGCCTCCCCCAACCCAAATATATGACAAAGAAGGCAACCGCAGAACTCAACATAATGCTCACTCGTGAGATTGCCGCGGTGGCGCATGAGAAAGGCATCGCAGTAAAGGATATTTATAAGCTACCACTGTTAGCCCTCACAGAAGGCGATTTCGGAGTCGCAGTCGAAAAAGTCATGAGGTCTGCACAAAGGATGATGGACGACGCCGGTGCAGATTCCAGACCATCCATGCTGCAAGACATTGAGAGGGGCAGAAAAACAGAGATAGAGGAGACCGCAGGGTACATCATCTCAGAGGCAAAGAGGCTCGGAGTTGAAGTCTCCCATCTTGATACATGCTACAGATTGATAAGAACAATGGATGAATTCTTGATGTAGGACGTTACTACTTGTCCAATGTATTCTGTTTCTCCCCTATCTTTATCTGCCCGTACTTGCCCCCACCGCCCTCCACAATTATGTAATTGCCCTCTCTGAACGCCTTAATCGTCAAAGCTATCTTTTCATTGGAGATTTTCTCTATATCCTCATACTCGGCACCGAGGAGAACATTGATCTCGCTTCTGCATTGTGAGACGAGTCTCCTCCATAACGACTGCACCTTTTCTGAGTACACATCAGAGTATCCCTGCGTCTCGCTTATGATTTCCGCGAGAGGCGGAATCTTTATGTAAGGGGGTCTGTGTAGAGGATGTGTGATGTCCTGGTCTGCAATTTCAGAGACACGTTCCGCAACGCCTTTTTTTATAGAACCCCCGCAGGTACACCTCCACTTTCTCTCCTCTGCCTCTTTTTTTGCATAATGTGTATAGCAACGGGAACATGCAGTCCTGTGGTATTTCCCCAAGCGCGGGTCTATGCCTATATTTGCGATTACCTTACGTCCTCTCTCATTTCGTAGCGCCATCTTCACCTCTTCGAAGGTGGGCTCTTTTATGTTGAGACGATTGAACTCTCTTCCAAGTCTGTGGGGCCAGGGTGAGTGGGCGTCTGAATTTGTGAGGAATGTTTTTTCTCTCAGTTCCGATATCCTGTCTGCCATGTCTGTATCGGCAGATAATCCGAGTTCAACAAAATCCACTCTCGACTCATTTTTCCCATAACACTCGGCGAGTGAGTCATATTCCTTGTAGACGGAGGTCCATGGGGTGAACGCATGGGAGGCCCCTAAAAGAATGCCATGAGAAGAGCAGACGTCGGCAATTTCTTCCCCCGATAAATTGATTCGGCATCTTCCCTCTTTCTCTATATCGCCTGAATGGGATTTAAAAGAGGCAAAGGCGGATTCCACTGCACCATACTCGGGAAAGATAAGAAGGTGATGGACCCGAGCCTCGTCTTCGATTTCGTCTGTGAGAATGAAGGTAACATCCTCATAGCTCATTTCGGCATCAAGCGTCTTTCTGATATGCGAGAGCCAGCCTGGATGTAAGCAATCGCCCGTCCCCACAAACCCCAACCCCTTGAATGCCGCCTGTGGCGCGATGTGTGGAATGTCCATGTTCTGGCTCGTGGCACCAGAGTATTTGGAGTGGATGTGGAGGTCTGCGTTTATCACATACATGGTGGGGCATGAAATTTAAAAAGGTTGGGGATGTGGGGGACGTCGATGGATTCATTTGAGTTCTCAGGAAAAACGCTCTCTTAAAGTTATTTCGGGACAGTCTACCCTGAATTGAAAATTTAATATAAGTCAAACTGAAGAAACGTTTCTAATGGACCGTAAGATAGACTACTGTGTTATTCGATTCCATAAAAAATGGGAGTTGAGAGGGTGAAGAAATGCGCCTTTGATTAAGAAATAGAGGACAGCTTTATGAAAGCTCACCGGGCAATACCCGAGAGGGAATATCATGGGAAGAATCCGAGAGGAGAAGAAAATCAAAACGAAAACATGAATTAAAATAATTCTACCGTATGTACCCGATGTCCCTCTCGGGTCCGAACTTCGTCTGTTCAGCCGACTTTCTCTCCATTTCCTGAACCTTTGTTATGAATTCCTCAGTCTCCGACGCCCTCTGCTCTAAGGCAGACATGTCCACCTCTATGCCCAGAATGCTTGTCAAGACATTGAGGACGGCTTTGGCGGCTTTCGCGTCGATGAGGTACCCCGGCGACTCTCCGAGGAGGCACATGCCCTCAAACCCTTGGTGCATACCCATGGCGAGCAGGAGTCCCGATGCCCCCACAATCGCCGCACCCGGGTCTGCCTTGAAGGTCATGCCATGCGTTTTCCCCATTTCAACGAGTTCTGTGCTTGTGGCGGCTCCGAAGACGCGGGGCTCTTTCACCACGACGCCACCAGTGGAAGAGCCTCCCATGGTATAGATGCGCTTGACGCCTACGGTTTTTATGTAATCGAGTATCTTTTGCACGACCTCATAGTGGCCATAAGAATCGGGGGTCGTGGGCTGGACGTCTCCCACAAGAATCACGAGGTTTTCCTTTTTCACATACCAGAATTCATTTTTCATGAGGCGCATCGTGGAATCCTCTTCAATCAAGGCTTGGTGCATGAAGTAGGGTGAGTAGAGTTCGGCAAATTTCTCGGCTCCCAATTCTATGATGAGGTGGTCTGCCGCAAGCTTTCCCACATAGCCTATGCCAGGCAGCCCTTCCACGAGGATGGGTTTGCGCGCCTTAATCTTTTTTAGTTCCACTATCTGTGTTTCCCTCATATGTATCCCTCAAAAACATTCTCCTATACTTACCATATTTGTCATCCAGCGAGAATCGAGGTGGACGTGCCAATATGGTTTTTGTACCACATACACATGTTTCCTTTAAAGTGTATCGATTGCAGGCCGGGCACTTGAAGAGCTTCACATCCATCACTTTCGAGAAAACTCGACATAGCCTGTGTGCGTCATCATGCCTTTCTGTATCGTCTCCTGGATTTGCTTCATCTTTTCTTCCGCAGTCTTGTAGCTGGTCGCTTTCACCCTTAAAAGATATCGCGGACTCCCCAGAAGTGTAATCTCTGTATCCTTGTCCACCACGGATGATAGAACATCCCTTATGACTTCAATCCCGTTATTCTCGGAGCATCGAATGTCAATGATGCCTGAAATTTCCACACTCGGATGCTCTATGCTGGAGGAGAGGAGTGCGTAAAGCGATTCCCTGTATTGTGCGGGTATCATTTTAAGATTCGATTTTTCTTCGTAGAGGTTTTCGAGTCCCTCATGGAGGCTGGGATACTTGCTCTGGAGAGGTTCCATAATGTCCTCCTCTATGGCATCCACAGAAAAATTATTCTCTCGGGCGTAGTATTCGAGAAGCTTTTCTGCTTTCTTCTCCTTTTTTGATTCCTGCATCTTCCACTTGCGCTGTTGGGGTGTGGTATGGCGCAAGGAGAGGTCGACCTGACCCTTCTCGGGATCGACGCGGAGCACCTTGGTGACCGTTTTCTGTCCTTCGCGAACGAAGTCACGAATATTCTTCACCCAGCTTGAGGAAACCTCCCTAATATGTATCATGCCCTGTCTGTCGCCGTAATCATCGAGGACGACGAAGGCGCCGTAAGGGAATATCTGCTTCACAGTGCAGATCACAAGTTCTCCCTCTTCCGGAAATTCTATTTTCTTCTTTTCTCTCATTCCAATACCTCAAGCACCGTGGCGTTGATTTTGCCCTTTCCTCCAGTAGAGGTGATGAGCGTCTTGCCACAGACGAGACATTTCACATCCGAGGCAGGTCTCTCAAAGGCTATCTGCTCGTTGCCACAGTCTCCACATTTTATCTTCAAAAATTTTGATGTCATGTCACCACCATTCACTCAAACTCAAGCTTCTTTGTTCGAAAGCCCTTCTTGGTGCTCGCCTTTCCGCATACAGTGCATACGTAACGCAGGTCATGTCTCTTGGTGGGCTTTTCTCCATGGGGGAGCGGACGCGGGTATCCTCTATACCCAGCTTCTTTCCTCCTGAATCGCCTCTGACCCTGCCTGAGTTCCCCTCTCTTCCTCTTCTTGACAACCTTAATGTTATGGAGCGTCTGCTTTTTGCACTTCTTGCAGTATGTCTTTCTCTGTTTGGGCATCATCATATCTCATTCACCTTTTCCACATAGTCATGGATGAGAAGAAGGCTGACAATCTTGGACGACAGGGTGATGACCTGCCCCGTCTCGTAGGGCCCATAGGTCTTCATGTCGGGACCCACGAACCGGGGGATTGGCTTATTCACCTTGACTCTCGCCTCTTGGGCAGGTGAGAGCAATTCAGCGATTATTTCAGCCTTTTTTTGTCTGATTTCCTCTGATAGCTTTATAAGCTTATGCTCTTCGGGCAGTGCGAACTCCCTTTTTCCTCTAAGCATCTTTTCTGCCCGTATGGCAACTATCTCTGCGAAATATCTCTGAGTCACCTCGCGTTTCTTGCCCACAAAAAAGTCATCACTTCCGGACAGCCTCTCAAGCAACTCATTTACAGAATCGAAGAATCCCCTCTCAATAGTGGTCAACCCTTCACTTTCACTCTCTTTCCTCAAAATCTCTTCGAGCCTCTCAAGTGAAATTTCTGTCATAAGACTCCCTTAAATCATAATATCTGAATATGGTTTTATAGGTGTCTTCACTACTCACGCTCCACCCTGGGTGCAAGCACGAAGGTCATCTCAGACCCATCGAGGGTGAACTCGAGCTTGAGGGGCATGTTGGTACCCAGGTGTAGTGCCACTATCTCTTCTATGGCACGCGAGATGTCTGTGAGGTAGCTGAGGTTGAAGGTGGCTTCGGCTGGGGAGGAAACCTCTATGGAGATGAGTTCTTTGACGGTGGATTCAATCCCACCCGAATCCCCCTCCGCCTTCATGACGAATTCGCCCTCCCGTGCCACGAAGGTGATGTGATCCGCGACGACCTGAGCATCTTTTATGCCGTCGTCGAAGGCGAGGGCTGAAAGTTTTATGGAGGCAGTCGTCTGAAGCGATGGTACCTTGAAGCTTTCCATCCCCATGATGTCTATGAGGGAGAGTGAAAACTTGCGCACCGCCTCACCCTCGCGGGATTGAAAGGTCAAAGAAAGCTTGTTTCCGTGAGTCTCCATGGTCATCTCATCTGCCGGCTTGGAGCGATTGATTATCTTTTTCATCTCCTCGACGTCTATGCCAATGGTCACCTTCTCATCGAGCCTGTACTCAAGGAAGTTCTCTTTGCGCAGGAAGAAGTCGATCATGGAGATGTGGGAGGGATCCATGGCGGTGAATTTTATGCCCTCGGGTGTCACCTGGAGAGGTGCCTCCTCTACTATAGCCGAGATGGCATTGATGATCTTTTTCCAGGTCTTGGCTTCTAGTCGTGCCTCAAACATGGGAAAGCAAGCATTCAAGGCTATTTAAACCTTTTGTTCATAAAATGAATGGGCAGAAGATTTAAAAAGGAATGAACCCTCCTTAAACTAAGTTCCAAGTCATTTGGATATTATGAGGAGGTATGTATGTGAACAAGAAGCCATTGCTCTTTAGCATTATGCTCCTTTTAGGCATGGTGTATATGAGCGAGAACGTCGCAGGCGATGGAACGATTGCCGTTGGCATGATGCCTCTCTATGTCGCCCGTGGCGACACTCCGTTCGCTGTAAGATTTGCAGTGACGGGGCTCATGCCACACACAGACTACACGTATACGGCACGGATTCATAGACCAGGAGGGACGTATGGAAGTTTCTGGAGCGATAATTCCGGGAAAGAGGCACCTGGCTGGAGGACCGCCTACTCGACCCTCGGAAATACGGGTGAAGGAACATCTCTCTCGACATGGGCGCATGTGAGAGCTGGGACATCAGTCTCCGCGGGGAATGCAGTACTGAGATTGAGGGTGAGGGTCAAGACATCCTCAGGCTCTCCTACGCCGACTGATTTCCCTTTGATCGTGATGGATGCATCCTCTGCAGGATGGTTCCGCAATTCCCGCACTACAGGATATGTGGGAGGCAATGTCGTCGAGGTTCGTGATGGAGGGGGAATCCTTATGGGACTCGTTCTTTCAGAACCCAACGGTGTAGACGATGATGGGAGTGGCGTCGTGGATGATGAGGATTATGGCCCTCTCGGAAATACGGGTGATTTCAGGGTCGCCGTTCCATCGGGAATGAGTCTCACCACCACGATAGATGGCAACCTCTATGCCCCCACAGAAATCGTGAATGCAGGTCGAGACAAGGATATCCCTGCCATTTTCCATTCCATAGAGCAGGCAAAGGAGCTGTCCGATGGCTCCTATGTGCATGTGAGTGGCGTCGTGACCGCGCCCAAAGGCGTTTTCTCCAAATCGGAAGCCTACATTCAGGATGCCATAGCCGGAATAAGGATTTGTAAAAGTAACGGCATGCCTAACCTGTCTCTGGGAGACAGGGTGGATGTTTCTGGCATAATGTGTGAGAAGAAAAATGAGAGGGAGATCCAGATATCGATGGCGTGGAGGGAGAGCAGCGGCAACATGCCTCCCCCCCCTCACATAGCGCTCACTGCAGATTCCATGTGTGAAGAAAATGAGGGATTGCTTTTGGAGATTTTTCACGCGACTGTTACCTCCACCGGAAAGAGTGCGTTCATCCTCGATGACGGAAGTGGAAGCGCGAGAATCTCACTCTATCCTTCGACAGGCATATCGACAAAACGATACGCCGGGTTTGGTGTAGGCGCGGTGGTGCGGGTTGTCGGGATTGCGGGGCAAATAGATGATGCTCATGAACTTAAACCACGATTCCTCTCGGACATAACGGTCCTCATTCCCGCACCCATCCCGAGACCCCCGTATAACCTGCCCCAGATAGTCGCAGCAATGGCTCAGACGACACACACCAACATTGTCAAGGCAGAGAGGCTTAAATCCGCGGCAGCTCAACTACTCAGCAAAGCAGAGAAGAGGGGTCTTGATGTTTCAGGCTGCGATCCGATGTTCTATGAGGCAGAGCGCCTACTCTCGAAGGCTCACAAGATGAGTCAAGGCAATCCCATTGCATCTAATAACTTTGCCCTCAGAGCAATCGAAATATTGGAGGAAGTAATACGGTGTCTCGTAGCTGTGCTCGGGTCCTGAGGAGCGTCTCCCGGCGAAAGGCTTATAAGTAGTCTTCTACTTAGTAGTTAACTATATATAGTAAACTACATTGGTGACAACATGAGGAGATTCTTTGAACATAACATAACCCCTGTGGAATTCCTCGTGCTCCTCTCCCTCAAAGAGGGCAAGAAGCACGGCTACGGTGTCATGAAAGACCTGCAGGAGAATTTTAGAAACTCCTGGGAGGTGAAAAGCGGCACAATTTACCCAGCCTTGAGAAGGCTTGAAGGGCGGGGATATGTCCAGACCTCATATGATGAGGCAGAACAGAAAGAATACTATGAAGTAACTGAGGAAGGAAAACACGAAATCGAGGAAAGTCTTACTTCCATTGCAGAGGAGCTTGGGTTCTCCTCACGTTACTTTGATTTCATATCCCACAGGTTTCCAAAAATGAAATGGCGTATTGACAGGAAATTTTCTGGAAACGAGTCTTTGGAATTCGACCCTATGGACCATATGTTTGAAGTATTTTCAGGAGTTCTTCCAAAGCGAGAAAAAATAGAATGGCTCGAAAAATGGGAGAAACGGCTCGAGGCCAAGCTGGCAAAAATAAGGCACATGCTCTCAGAGGAGCGGAAAAAGGGGGGAGATTCGAGATGAAAGAACCTCAACCTTTATATACCCGCTTTCTGGTGGGAAGCTACCTTAAGGAGGATACAATATGAGGGTTATGGCATTGCTATTCTGTCTCATGCTCATCACAAGCATGGTTGCGGCAGAGGCACCTCTAAAGATACTCCTGCTCTCGTCCAAGAATGTGAAGGCGGGAGACAAGAATGTCGTGGTACAGGTGCAGGTTAAAAATGAGACTTCCGATGAAATAAAATCCGCAAAGGTCCGGCTTGAACTTTCCTCTCCATTCACGGCGACCCGTGACGGGAGTGACGAATTCACGGCGGGAGACATCGCCACTACGGGCGGCGTGGGCGTAAACTTCGTCATGGCGACGTTTTTGGTGGATGTCAATGACAATGCACTCTATGGGGACTACAAGATTCCCGTTGTGGTGGAGGCACACAACTTCTCCTACAGGGACGGAATAACGCTCCATGTCACGGGAGAGACACTCCTCAATATCACCGATGTCCTGCTCAATGAGGGTACGCTTGAATATGTTCAACCAGACCAGTACTTCACCCTCGTGGTGAAGGTTCGCAATAAGGGCACCAATGGCATCGACTGGCTGAAAGTCACACTCGACACAAAAAACGAACTCATCACACCAACTGATTCCGATCTCATGCGGCTCTTCACAAACGTCTGGTCGGGCAAGGAGGTCATTGCCGAATACCACCTCTATGTGGGCAAGGATGTGATTCCCCAGAATCAGAACATGATCATCACACTCGAATTCAAGGATGAGGTGGGCAAGGTATCGACTCAGCCTTCAACGATTGGATTGAATGTCGTGGGGAATGTGAGGCTCGATCTGGCTAAAAAAACAACTGACCCCGTCCGAATTGATGCAGGGAAACCCTTTACACTCACGCTCAAGATAGAAAACACTGGAACGATTGACGCGAAAGGTGTGAAGTTGCAGATAGAGACCGATTTTGTAGGAGACAGGGAAGCCTATCTGGGGAAAATCAAGAAAGAGGATTACGCCAATGCGATATTCTCTCTCACCGCTCCGAGCAAGGGGGGAGATATCCCCATAAGACTGCGCATCTTCTATGAGAAGGGGGGAGGCACAGAGGAAGTCATACGAGAATTCACGATAAAGGTGTATGAACCCACACAATCCCAGACCAGTTCTGCAACCTTCCTTATCGGTGCGGGGGTCATTGTCGTAATCGTTGCCGTAGTAGTTCTTGTACTTAGAAGACGCAAGAAGAAGTGATGTCCTTGAACATCATTGAAGTGCGCGACTGCCATGTCGTCTTCCACCTCGCAGGCAAGGACATCCATGTACTGCGTGGCATCAACCTCGATGTGGCAGCCGGGGAATTCGTGTGCATCATGGGTCCCTCGGGGGGAGGCAAGTCCACGCTCCTCGGCGTGGTGGGGGGGTTGGACATTCCCACCTCCGGCTCCATAAAGATAGATGGCATAGAGATAACGAACCTCACCGAAGACGAACTCGCAGAGGTGCGCAACAGAAAGATAGGGTTCGTGTTCCAGAACTTCAACCTCATCCCAACTCTCACGGCCCTCGAGAATATAGAACTCCCACGAAGCTTCGGTCGCGGTGTGGAGGGCAGAGAACCGCGCGAATTGCTCGCGACGGTGGGGCTCTCGGACAGACTCAACAACAAACCGGCAGAGCTTTCGGGGGGTGAACAGCAGAGGGTCGCCATTGCCCGCGCACTCGTCAACAACCCCTCCCTCATCCTCGCCGATGAACCGACGGGCAACCTCGACTCCAAGACTTCCGAAAACATACTGCAGCTCATGCTGCGTATAAGGTCGAAGACGAGCATGACGTTCGTGGTGGTCACCCATGACCCCAACGTCGCCAATAAGGCAGACAGGGTACTCCGGTTGCGCGATGGACTTTTTGTGGAGGAGTGACATGGGTAAACTCTCCGTCTATCTTTTGTATCCCACTCGTTCTTTGATTGGGAGAAAACAGAGAACCATATTCTCCATATTCGTCATTGCTATAAGCGTCACCGCCATAGTGAGCATAGGCATAATGACGGACTCATCAGAGAAGTCACTTGTGGGGAATGTCAAATCGCTTATTGGCGGGGATATTTCCATAAGCTATCTCGGGACAGAGGAGGGAAGCTACGGCTTAGAGATAGACGATGATATTGAAAGTTACATGAATGACCTCCAAACCTCAGGAGAAATTGAGACATGGACATTCGTAAACCAGACTGTGAGGGGGACGCGTTCCACGAATCCAGAGGTCACCCAGGAATTCGTAGGTCTGGAGGGCATAAACGAGGAATATCCTCTTTACGGGATTATCGAAGTTGTGGAACCGAATGGTGTGAGTCTCAAGAGCCTTATTGTAGACCCCGACGATGTTGCCATAAACGACATACTCGCAGAAAATCTCAAGCTGAAGGTGGGAGATACGCTTCTCATTCTTTCCGAGGGAGGCGAGATGGAATTCCGTGTGGCTGGCATAGTCAAGGAGTCGCGGGGTGTAGGAGGGTTGTTTGGTACTGCCATCATGCGCTATGAGATTTTCCAGACAATATTGGACATAGACAAAAAATATGCGACGGAAATACTCATAAAGACAGAAAATGATGACCTCATGCATGAAGTGGCACGTAAAACAAAAGATTACTTTGATGACAGGCGCATAAAGGTAAGCATCGATGAATACAAGGAGGCAACCCAGTCCATAGTAGACCAGCTCGGGGCAGTTTTTACCTTCTTCAAGCTTGCGGGCATATTGTCGTTGCTCGTGGGAGCGGTAGGCATCATCACCACCATGCTCATCTCCATGAAGGAGAGAAAAATAGAGATTGGCATAATGAAAACCGTGGGCATTAAATCACGGGACATAATACTCTTTTTCCTCATAGAAAGCCTCATCGTAGGTGTAGCAGGGAGCATCATAGGCATTGGATTTGGAATTTTCATGTCGAGACTGTTGGTGTACTTCATGGAGGGTATGTTCAGGATCGGATTGCAGTGGATCATCTCCCCAAGCCCCCTCATATTCGGTCTCTTCATAGGCATCGTTTCCACAGCAGCCTTTGGTCTCGCACCTGCCTACCTTGCCTCCAAGACACGTCCCAATGTGGTGCTGAAAGAAATGGAGGAGAAGATAACCCTCTGGAAGGATGTGGGATTTCTCTCCGTATGCGCAATCGTGCTTGCTTCCTTCGGGTTCATAGTATATATGACGCTTAAATCCATGCTCTATGTTGAGATCATCTATGGGTTTATGGTGGGGGGATTGATACAGGTTGTCTTGTTGAGATATTTCTTGAAGCTGATATCCCGCTTTCCCTCCTTCGGTCTTGCGAGTATAAAGATGGCGCTGCGCAATATAGAGAGGCAGAAATGGATGATGGCAACCACCTTGCTCGCCATCATAACGGGTATCGGGCTTGTCGGTTCCATTTTCATGACATCGCAGAATGTGAAAGCAACGATTTCTGAGGCCATGTCGAATGCCTTCGGCTACGATGTGCAGGTGTGGTATGTCCCCTACTCGCAAACGGATCATGCGGTGGCAGACATAGCAAGGCTTGAAGGGGTCACAGAAGTCTACCCTGCCATGCAGATGACTGCCAACATCGTCGCCATAAATGACAAACCCACGGAGGTCTATCTTTCCGACTTCTCTGACAATGAAAAGGATGCGTTGGGGAAGAGACTCACCGCCATCATAGATGGTCAGGACATGGAAAGGACTACCATGACGAAGACCATAAAGGCAGGACGGACTCTTGATTTAACCGATGTAGGCAAATATAATATTCTATTGGACAATGTTTTTGCAGATGACTTCAAGGTAGGCATCGGAGACAATATCACCTTCGGTCTGGAAGACAATACCCAGGAATTCAAGGTCATAGGAATATATGATAGAGGATTTATGGGAGGTCCTCCCACCTCTGTCGTCCTCTACACCTCTTTCCAGACCCTCAACAATTTTGCCAGTACCTCTATCAATGCCGATGTCAAGGTGAAAGAAGTAAATGGAAAAGGGATTACCGAGATGACGGCGACACTGAACGTCGTCGATTTGAGAAAGGTACCGCAGAAATATGAGATATTATATGGAAGACCTCTCGCCTCCAAAGACATATATACCACAAACTGCGTAATAAATGTCGGGCTCGCAAAGATATTGAATGTTGGTGTGGGGGACAGAGTAAGGCTTGATAGTGGAGGGAATAATGCAGAATTTACCATCATAGGTGTTTCCCCTGATATCTTCAACAAAAAAGCTTCTGTCATCACCTCCTATGATGGCATCATGGAAGTAGTTCCCGCCGTCCATACAATAAACCTAAGCGTAAAAATAGAAAGCGGCAAGACACGTTCCGTTGTATCGAGCTTAAAGGCATTGTTCCCCAATTCGTTCGTCTTCGATTTGTCTCAGGTGAATGTCGTCATATCGAATCTTCTGGATCAGTCCATGATACCCGTCACATTTCTTGCCTCATTTTCTTTGATGGTGGGCTCCCTCATCATAGCCAACTCCATCTACATGGCAGCACTCGACAGGCGCAGGGAGATTGGTGTCATGAAGGCTCTCGGGGCGAAACGGCTGGACATACTCTTCAACATGACGGTGGAAAACCTCATCATAGGATTCATAGGGGGCATCATAGGAGTCATCATCACCGTCTTTCTCTCATACATACTTGGCACTCTCTTTAGAACAACCATACACCTCACCTTCCAACCCCTCACTATGGTGAGCTTAATATTCATTTCACTCCTGATTGCAGCCATCGCCTCAGTCATTCCTGCGTACAACGCGGCAAAGGTGAAGCCTCTCGTGGCTCTCAAGTATGAGTGATGTCATGAAAGGACTATACCCCCTTGCACTCCTTATCCTCTTTTTTTTGCCCCTCTGTTACTCTGTTGCCATTCCCCCTCCCGCCTTCTTCATAGGTGAGGATGGAACACCAGACGTCTTATTGGTGATTGGAGAAAACGCAGCCGCGGAAGACATCGTTTCGGCATCACTCATCGCGGCAAAGATAGGACAATTGGCGGTCCGCGCCGAAGAGGAGACATTCAGAAAATTCGAGAAAGTCAAAAAGAATTCCTATGCGTTCATGCCTTCTTCCATCGTTCCCAACTCCTATCTCGATACCGCCGCAACTTACGCACTCTCCCCGCTCTACTTTCCTCCTTCACCCATCCTCGACCCTCTGCGATACAATCAGATCGTGCTTACGCCTGCGACCCTTAAGACCCTGTTCTTTTTCGATGAGAATTTTGTGGACTACCATGGCAATGACGACGGGCTGTTCCAGTATTTTGAGACCCACGAGGAAATCATCTTGCGATTCTACGATGCCATCTCCTTTCATAAATGGTCAGGCATGTGGGTTCAGGACCACATTGTTGATTTATATGGGGGAGACTTTCTCGGAGAGTACACCGCACCGCCTCCTCCTTCCTTGCGTGTCTATCCTTCCATCTCCTACAGGGTCACCCCCATCTACCTCCCGCGCTACCTTGTGGCCTCGTCCCAGTCTTTGGGCGTTGACGGCACAACCCCCATATACTATGCTATTCCCGAGCCGCAGCTTTTTGCACGAGGGCTCATGCCCAAAATCTATTTCTTCGACAAGATACACTACGTCATAGACGCAGGCCTGGCTGACAAGATGGTCGTCAAGGGAGGAGAATATTTGGAAACATTCAGGGAAAATGTGCGCACCAACTACCTCGTCTATGGCATCCCCTACTTCTACCTCGAGGAATATATTGGGATGGGAGAGACACGCTATTTCAACAACTTCGCCGTACGGCTTGATGATGTGGATCTCGACCACAACAAGGCGATCATCACAGTGACAGAGCCTTCCCTTTTCACCCACACCTTCAGGATGGTGCTCAACCCACAGCATGGATTCTCCCCCTCACCTCAGAAAGAGGGTCCCACAGGCACTCCCAAAAAAGAGATGTGGACCGGAGAATACCTTGACGATGTCGTGGCACTTACCAACTCAGACATTGTGCAAGAGGACGAGCAATACTACACCATCGTGGGTGTCGATGAGCTCGGCACCCCGAAGATGACGGGGGAAAACAACGTCATCGTCTACTTCCTTCTCGACGGCATTGCGACCTTCCATGGAAATACGTATAACGGGCTTCTCTTCAACCTCTACATCCTCGGCGATTTTGGCAGATACTATGATATGAGATGCTGCTTTCCATACATCGATACTCCCCAAAGGTACGCCCTCGACATTTTTCCTGCAGGCGGGATAACATTTCCCGACACAACATTCTACGACGTGTGGGGGATGGACGTTGATCTATGCGAGGACATGCTCAACACGTGTCCCGACCCATTCTTCCTGCAGGGTCCCCTCGACTACTTCAAGATCAGTTTCGAAGACACAGAATTCATCGAGAGAGATGGGGACGACCTCTCTTTTTGGGTGGAGAAGAGCCTCCCCATCCAAACAGTGTACATAACAGTTCCTGCACGCTTTTCAGCCGAGACCCTCATACGACTCGATTCGGAAGTCACCGAGAGTGACATGAGAAGCAAGAATCTCATCCTTTTGGGCGGACCGGTATCCAACTCAATCACCTCGTTGCTCGTGAGGAATAAGAAATCCCGGATAGACTGGTATCACTCAGACGGTGAATGGGAGTACATACAAGACCCCTTCGGTACGGGGCATGACGTCCTGATTGTTGCGGGGCGCGATAGAAGCACGACCCGCATCGCAACCCTCGAACTCGTGAGGAGACTGGGTACAGAATAGGTAGTTTTTTAAAGTCGCCTATTCAAGGGGCACAGATTTCTATCATGAGAGGATGATTGCATGACTGATGAGATATTAACTGTAGAGAATCTCACTCGATGTTTTGGAAAATTCTGTGCTGTCGATTCTATCTCCTTCGCCGTGAAGAAGGGGGACATCTTCGCCTTCCTCGGTCCCAACGGCGCGGGGAAAACCACAACCATAAAGATGCTCACCACGCTTCTCCTGCCGAGTTCGGGAAAAATGCAGCTCAACGGCTGCGACCCCATCACCCAGCAGGATGAGGCGCGCCGCACCTTCGGCATCGTCTTTCAGGACCCGAGTCTTGACGAGGAACTCACCGCCGAAGAGAACCTCGAGTTGCATGGTGTCCTGTATAAGGTCCCCGCAGAACTCAGGAAAAAGAGGACGGAGGAATTGCTCAAATTCGTGGAGCTGTGGGACCGCCGGAACGATTTCGTGAAAACGTACTCTGGCGGGATGAGGAGAAGGCTTGAGATCGCGCGGGGTCTGCTTCACCATCCCAAAATATTCTTTCTGGATGAACCCACACTCGGGCTGGACCCTCAGACGAGAAACCACATATGGAGCTACATTCAGAACCTCAATCGCGAAGAGAACATCACCGTCTTTTTCACGACCCACTACATGGAAGAAGCCGAGAGGGTGGCAGACGAGATAGCCATCATAGATCAGGGAAAGATCGTGGCGCGGGGTTCCCCAGACGAACTGAAATCGCAGACAAAAACAGAAACGCTTGAAGATGCCTTCCTCGCACTCACGGGAAAAACGATTCGCGACGAGGAGGTATCCACCACGGACAGGATGAGAATGAGAAGAGCATGGAGGCATTGATATGGGAACAATCTACATTCTCTGGTTGCGGCAGCTGAAGAGATACTTCCGTTCCAAGGCACGGATTATCGGTTCTCTCGGGCAACCCCTTCTTTTTCTTGTCGCATTGGGATTCGGATTCGGTCCCATATTTCGTCGGGCGGGGCAGGGAAGCTATATCCAGTTCCTCGCCCCCGGTGTCATCGCCATGAGCATACTGTTCACCGCACTCTTTTCAGGCATAGAAATCATCTGGGACAGGAGGTTCGGGTTTCTCAAAGAAACACTCGTCGCCCCCGTCTCTCGGTTTGAAATCATGTTGGGAAGGACGCTCGGCGGTGCAACCGTTTCTATGCTTCAGGGCATTATAGTCTTCGTTTTAACCCTCATTGCAGGGTTCAAGCCCTACCATGCCTCGCATCTCATATACGCTCTCATATTCATGTTTCTCATTGCCCTTTTTTTCACTTCCCTTGGTACCGCCATCGCCTCAGTCCTCGAGGACATGCAAGGATTCCAGCTCATAATGAACTTTCTTGTAATGCCTATCTTCTTCCTCTCAGGGGCGCTTTTTCCCCTCTCCGGATTGCCCGATATCCTTGTATTGGTGGCAAGCATCGACCCTCTCTCCTATGGTGTGGATGGACTCAGAGGAGCGCTCGCGGGCGTCTCCCACTTCGGAATCCTCACAGACTTTGCGGTCCTAAGTCTCATAACGGTTGTTCTCCTCGCTGTGGGGAGCTACCTCTTCTCCAAGATTCAAATATGATGAGTTAGAAAGACGTCAAAAACCATAGTGTAAGTTTTGAGAAAAGTTAAAAAAGTGGTCTGAACGGTGGTCTGATTGAGGATTTGAAGGAAGGAATTAGATTTAAATACAGATGTTGAATTGTTATAGGAAAGAAAATTATAATGTCTTTGTTTAAGTACACAAGGTGCTTATTTCCACACTTTATAGAATAAAGCATCTGGAGGGAATGAATTGAGTAAGAATACGAAAGAGAAGAGTATGACATGGAAGGATATGAAAAAGCACTATGATAATTATATTTCCTCTGAATATGAACTAGAAAGAATGATAAAAAAAAGAGATATTTTATATATGCAAGCGTTATGGTTTTATGCAATAACATTAATGAATGAAAAAAGATATTTTGAACTTGTCTGGATACAATCGAATCTCATTGAAGTATTAATTAATAACATATTGCATGGGTATTTTTTCCTAATTAAGCATAACAAGCGAGATAAAAATGTGAAAGAACTCATCATGAACTTGAGTTTCTTTTAAAAGAATAAACTTTTACTAGCGCTGGACATAATAGATAATAATATTTTCACCCAATTAGAAAAATATAGAAAAATGAGAAATTCTCTCATACATAATTTAATGGAAGATGTAAAAATTGGAAAAGATATAGAAAAAATATGCAAGAATTTTTGTGAACTAGGAGATAACTTAGAGACTGAGTTACACGATTTATATCCCTTAATAAAGAATCTAAGACAATGAATTTCGTTATTAATTCGTGGTATGTAGCTAAAGATATCAGCCAAACTTGACGAATATAGAAATAATCTAAAGAAATTGTAAAACAATTTTATCGGAGCATATTACTCATTTATAAGGAATATTGAAAATTCCTCCGATCAGAAGCATTATTTCAGATTTACATTATAATACATTTTCAGTTATCAGACATATTCCCTCTTACTTGTAATGGGATATTCTAGATGTAAATTTTTAATGGGAACACATGTTGTTATATTACAAATTAAACTAAATTCTGGCATAATTTTTGCTTAAAAGTCAACTTTAAACTAAATAATTCCTTTTAAATATCTTTATTAATTAGAATATATTCCATCTCACTTATTTTGGGATATTTTAAATTTAAGCTGTGTGGCAAAAATATTTATAATTATTATATAAAATAATCTTAATTTAGACATAATTTTCGCTTAAAAGTCGATTTTTGGCTTGATTCCTTCCTTTTAAGTAAGCAATTTAACAACCGAAAGATTTATATATCCCTTTCTCATTTAGAATGAATATGCCAAAGGCAATTATTGAACTAAAAGATGGCACGAAAGTTAGTGTAGAAGGAACTCCGGAAGAGATAGCTGAAACCAAAGAACTTATGATTGTAAAAGAAGGAAAGAGATTGATTAGAAAGGAAAAAAAAGTAATACCAAAAAAGATAGGTCCAATCAGTTTAATCTTAAAATTGAAGGAAGAGAAATTCTTTGATAAACCACGAGCGATAGGTGAAGTAAAGCAGAAACTAGAAGAAAAGACATATTACTATCCTTCATCTTCCCTTTCTCCAGCACTCATAAGATTAGTTAAACAAGGTGAATTAGGAAGATTAAAGAAGGATGGAAAATGGATGTGGGCTAAAAGATGAACAAGAAGAAAAGTAAAAAAGGTGTGGCAGAAAAGATTCAAGAAATCGGAGATTTCTTAAAGATTCCAAGATCTGCAGAAGAAATAAAAAGAGAACTTAAAGATAGGCTTGGTTATGTTGTTAAACTAACAGATGTTAGAATCAATTTACTTCGTCTTCTAAGAAGAGAAAAGATCAAGAGAAAAAAGGAAGATACAATTTACAAATATTATGTTTAAAAATATTAATCTGGGTGTAAAAATGGAAGAAGAAATAAAACATGAATTTGAAAGAATCTGGAAAAAATTAAGAGAAGTAGAAGATAAAATATCTACTGAAAAGATAAGGAAGAAGAAAGAAACGCAACTCAAATCTGATAGAAAAATAATCTTACAAAATATTTTTCAATCTCAGATTAGATTAATAGACTATCCTGTAGATATATGCGAAAGTACAATGGAGAAATGTCTTTTAGCTTTGAAGTTAGTAAAGGATATAGGTATTGAAGATAGTCTACTGACGATTGAAATAAGAGCCGTATTAGAAAATAAGTTAAGAGCAAAGAATACCCCTTCGATGTCAATGATTAGTAACGCAATGAAAAAAGCTGAAAAAGAGGGATATGTTACTTCATTACCCGTCAAAAGCAGAGAAAGGCGTCAGCGAAAATATAAGATTCATGAGGAAGGAAAAGAATATATTCAGAGGATTTTAGAGGAAAAGAAAAATGATAAAAAATCTTAAGAAAATAAACGCAAATGAAGAATATCCTAATATTTATGAAATCGAACACATATATAAAATAATTTGGATTCTAAAGATTTCAAAAGATAAATTTCGAATCAACAAATTATCTGCAGAAGAAATTTCGGATTTATTATGGAAGGAATTTAAGATAAATTTAGAATCTCTATCTATTAAGCGAATTCTTGCCAGGGCTGGGAGAAAAATTAAGACATCTAATCATGATAATGGAATACTATATTCCCTGACAAATCATGGAGAGAAAGAACTGATGAATTTAAATAAAAATGTGACAATATCGAGGAATATAAGGAAAAAAGCTTTTACAGATTCTACTGTTAGAAAGCTGGATCAAAAGTTCAATGAAGATATAAGAGAATTGAATATATGTTACGTAAATGAATGTGGTACATGTGCTGCATTCATGCTTCGAAAAATATTAGAAAAGGCAATATTTCTTAAATTTGCTAAGAACAATATTCTGGATGAACTGAAAGATGAAAATGGAAAATTTTGTGGCTTAAATGACATGTTAAAGATAGCCACAAACAAAAAAATTGAAGGGCTCCCTGTTTTAATGAATAAAACATATGAGAAATTAAAAAGTAGTAAATTTCTAGGAGACACTGCTGCCCATAATTTCAAGGTAGATGTGCCAATAGAAATGGTAAAAAGGGAATTGAACTATATTGAAATTGCCTTAAAGGAGTTGTCCTAATCCCCGATCTCCTACTCCTACCCAAAGCATTATATTGCCTTTCTCAGAGCTTCAACGGTGTTTCCTTGAACAATGATTTTATCAATTCAACAAAGATTGTAAAGCCACCCCGCCTGTGCGAAGGCGATACCGTGGGCATCGTCTCACCCTCGTGGCCCATCGTGGGAGAATTGAGGAGCCAGTTCGATGCAGGCATAAAGACGCTTGAGGAATGGGGACTGGAGGTGAAGCTGGGAAAACATGCACTGGATAGACATTATTACAGTGCCGGGACGAGGGAAGCCCGACTCGAAGATTTCAATGCCATGTGGAACGACCCCGAGGTGAGTATGATCCTCATGTCTTTAGGGGGCAGCACGGCATCCCAACTTCTGGACGGCATCGACTACGAGGCGATACGAGAAAACCCCAAAATCTTTTGCGGCATATCAGACGGCACGACCCTCCTCACCGCCATTCATGTGAGAACGGGACTCCTCACCTATCATGGACCAGACCTCGTTTTCACCTTCGGGTTGCCCATGAGTGAGCCCATAAAGGAGAATGTACGAAAGACACTGTTTGCAGGAGATGTCGGACGGCTCTTTCCAAACCCGTATTGGCGGCACCAGGAATCTCCTGAAATGAGATATGACGGGTGGCGATGCCTCAGGCACGGAAAGGCCTCAGGTATTCTTATTGGGGGTCATATCAGATGTCTGTGCACAACAATCCTGGCGGGCTTCGAACCACTCTTCGATGATACGATTCTTTTTCTTGAAGGCACAGACAGTGTCGCACTCACCGACCGTCTCATTACCACTCTGCGGCTGAGAGACGTCTTCGACAAAATCAATGGCCTCATTTTGGGATTCTTCGAAGGCGCATCGCTTGAAGAAAAGGAGTTGGACAGACCCATACGCGACATGGTCCTCGAAGTCACGCGTGAGTATTCCTTCCCCATTCTTGAAATAGGAGAACTCGGGCACAATGTGGAAAATTACATCTTTCCCATAGGGTGCAGAGCGACCATCGATGCAGACAGGTTATATCTATCTATTGATGAGAAGACTGTTCTTTGAGCGAAAAGGATATAAATGAAAAATAGGAAGGGGAAAGGGAGGCAAAAATGACAACAACAAAAAGCCCTGCAGGTGTCTCATATTTCAACCATGAAAATCAACGTGTCAGTGAGGCAAAGAATAGATACAATGAAATATCTTACTCTCATGCAAAGCCCTTTTTAAAATGGGCAGGAGGAAAAGGTCAACTTTTGCTCGAATTGGAAAAAAGATTACCATCAAAGATAAAAGAAAGTAAAATGATAGAAAGATATTTTGAGCCATTTGTAGGAGGGGGGGCATTCTTCTTTCATTTAAGAGAGAATTACATTATTCGAGAATCTTACCTCTCTGATATTAACAAAGAACTAATTATAGGATATCGAGTTATCCAAAAAAATCCACATGAATTAATATATAGATTACTTGAACTTCAAAATAGGTATTATAGAATGGATGGTCAAAGAAGGAAAGAATTTTTCTATCAAATACGAATTTTATATAACGATCAAATAAAGGATTTTGACTACATTAACTATAATAATGGGTGGATAGATAGAGCTTGTCACTTGATATTTTTAAATAAAACATGCTATAATGGACTTTTTAGACAAAATAAAAGAGGATTGTTCAACGTGCCATTTGGAAAATATAGGAATCCTAAAATCTGTGACGAAATTAATATCCTTGAAGTTAATAAAGCTTTAGCAAATACTAAAATAATATGTGACGATTTCAAAAAGTCAGAAAATTATATTGAAAAAGGAGACTTAGTATATATTGATCCACCTTATAGACCCATAAGTAAGACATCCAATTTTACAGATTATTCAAATGAAGGATTTACAGATGAGGATCATAAGAGATTAGCAGAGTTTTTTAATGAAATGAATAAAAAGGAAGCATATTTAATTTTAAGTAATTCCGATCCAAAAAATTATAATCCTGAAGATAGTTTTTTTGATATACTTTATAAAGGATATTCAATCGAGAATGTAAAGGCAAATAGGATGATAAATTGTAACCCTGAAAAAAGAGGGCGAATAAATGAATTAATAATATCAAATTATAAGGGGGGATGAGAAATAGAATATATTGATTTTGCATCTAGAATTAGTTTCTTTGAATTCACCCAAAACGAATTTAGGGATCCACATTTTCGAATAAATGGATACAAAGAAGAATTAAAATTATTGAATAATAATCTGACTATTGATAGTTTGATAAGGATATTGGAGTCAAATCCAAAAAGTATCGATATCTTAGAAGAAATTTTCCAATTAAAAAGATTCACAAATACACAATATATACATTTTTGTTTTGATGTGAATATTTTAAATAATCATGATGAGGATTCTATTATTAATCATTCAAAAAAATGCATTCTTAATTTTGAAAACGGAAAGGAAAATAAAATTTTTATTGACATATACAATAAATGTAATAAAAATCAATCTAACAATAATCATGAAATTATCTATAATATTAAAAGATCGATAATAGAATATGTAAATAAATGTATAAAAAAAAAGAGCTATTCTCTATATGCATCTTGAGAATTCTATTTCTTCAAGATTAAGGATAGCGCAATACCTTATCGAAAATTTACACGCTGATGAATATATAAAATCTATTAATCTTGAAAAGTATTTGCAGACTAAGAGACACCCAATTGACACGAAAGGAATCCATGGTAATTTCGGTATTATGAAGATAATTAAAATATTGGAGAATAATAAAATTGAAAGGTGGGGTCTCGAAAATATCGGGTCAGAAAAATTTAAGGAGAAATTCTCCTTTGACACAGAGAAATCAATTAAGGGAATAGTAAAAAAGAAAGAAAAATCTGAAAAAATATTTGATTTTATTATCTATTTTAATAACATACCTATTATAGCTATAGAAACTAATTTTTATTCAACTTCTGGAACCAAGATTGGAATTAATCAGGGAGAATATACTGACCTTATCCAAGACATTTATAATTATAATGAAAAAACAGGAAAGAATTTGCTATTTATTTGGGTAACTGATGGCAACTATTGGTTGACTTCCGATGGAGAAAAAAGATATAATAATTTAAAGGGCAATTATTTTAAGGCGGATCACGAACTACTAAACTATAATCTTTTTAAGGAGAAACTACCTATTCTACTCGAGGCTATAAAAAATGGGGAATGAATTAGAAGATTTCATGTTGGAATCTACGACTATTTGGTCTTTTCCTGAAAGAGGAAAATGGGCAACACATAATCCTAAATTTAGAGGAAATTTTGCCCCCCAGATTGCCAGAAACATTATATTGAAATATTCAAAGCCAGAAGATGTCGTTTTAGACCCGATGATGGGAGGAGGTACATCTTTAATTGAGTGCAAATTATTAAATAGAAAAGGACTTGGTATTGATATTAATCCTGAAATGATTAATATAACAAAAAAGGCATTAGATTTCAAATGCAAAAATGATAATCATCCTATTGTCAAACTTGGTGACGTTAGAGAATTAAAGAGTATTGTTGATTCCTGTATTGATTTGATACTTACTCAACCACCATATCTAGATATTATAAAATATTCTGAGAACTTAGAAGGGGATCTTTCAAGAATATCCGATGTTAAAAAATTCTGTAATGAATTAGAAAAAGGAATACAGGAATTTCATAGGGTCTTAAAGGACGACTGTTATTGTGCTATTTTAATTGGTGATACACGCAAAGGTCGACATTACGTGCCTCTCTCTTACTACGTTATGAATAAATTCCTTAAAAATAATTTCATTTTAAAAGAGGACATTATTAAGGTTCAGCACCATTGCAATTCAACTTCATACTGGAAATTCCAAAAAAGGGATTTTTATTTAATTATGCACGAACACCTATTTATTTTTAGAAAGCCGAAGGAGGGTGAAAATGTGCAGAAAATCAAATATAGCACCGATTTTCTGTACTAGCTTTCCCCCCTCAATATTAAAAAATCTCTTTACCACAACCCTTATATTACGTTTCTCCGACTCCGGCCAGGTGATTTGTTGGATACGGATTTGGCGATTTTTGCAGTCGAGTATGCGCGGGAGCGCGGAGCGGAGTACGTGGAGTCTCGCATGCAGTCACAAATTGCAAACCAGTTCATCCTCAAGAATGGTGTTCTGGACGTGGCTGCCACAGCGAAGGACGAGGGTATCAACGTCCGCGTGGTCACAAAGTCAGGCATAGGGTTTGTGTCCACCAACAAACTGGAAAAGAAGGAGGTGCGTGCCATCGTGAGTAAGGCACTCGCACTCTCCAAGAAATCGAAGAGAAAGACAAAGATTACCTTTTCTCGTGAGAAACCCGTAAAGATTGCGTGGAGCGTGCCCGAAAAAATACCCCTCACCATAGGGGCAGACAAAAAGATTGCGGCACTCTTCGAAATAGAGAAGGCGATTGCAGACACAGGCGTCAAGGTGCCTGGTCGCTACCTCGCCTCATTGGACAAGCAGACCACCAAGTACATCGCGACTTCCGAGGGTGCACGGATAGAGAGTTTTCTCCCCATAACAACCTTCTTCTACTACATCACCGTTCTGGAAGGCAGTGAGACGGCTCAGGCGAGCAGACATTTCGGATTCGCAGGCGGCTGGGAAGGATACAGGGAACTTGACGTCTTGGAAAACACCACCGCCGAGGTGAAGACGCTCCAGAAGGTGATACGTGAGGGGAAAAAGATGCCCGCAAAAAAAATGGACGTCGTGTGCGGACCCGAGGTGATAGGAATCGCCGCCCATGAGAGTTGCGGCCATCCATCCGAGGCCGACAGAATACTTGGACGCGAAGCCTCGCAGGCAGGCAAGTCTTTTATAAGCAAAAAGATGCTTGGCGAGCGCATCGGCTCAGACCTCGTCACAATCATAGACGACCCCACCGTTGAGAAAACCTTCGGATACTATGAGTATGACGACGAAGGGGTCAAAGCCCACCCCCGCTCTCTCTACAAGGATGGCATGATACACGAGTTTCTCCACAACAGGGAGTCTGCGGCAAAGATGGGGATGGCATCCAACGGTTCTTCGCGTTCCACCAATTACGACCGCGAGTCCATCGTGCGCATGGCAAATACCTACCTGAAACCAGGGGATTCAAACGAGGATGAGATCATCCGAGGAGTCAAGCATGGCATCTACATGAAGTCCTTCAACGAGTGGAACATAGACGATAAGCGCTACAATCAGAAATATATAGGTCGTGAAGCCTACCTCATAGAGAATGGGGAGATAAAGGGCATGGTGAAAAACCCCGCAATCGAACTGACGACTCCGGGATTCTGGAGTGCGGTCGCCGCGGTGGGTAAGAAGGTGGAACGATTCGCGGGCATGTGTGGGAAGGGAGACCCCATGCAGGGGATGGATGTCACCATGGGTGGTCCCATGGCACTCCTGAAAAACATTTATGTGAGGTGATGTGATGCTTGACATTTCAAAATCAGTGGTGAAGAAGGCGCAGAAACTCGGTGCAGAAGACGTCATCGCACAGACCATTCATTCTGTCAACGAGCAGATACGGTTCTCCCAAAACGAGATAGACATTGCCAAGAAGTGGAACAATACCTCCGTGGGGGTGTTCCTCACCTACAAGAAAAGGGTGGTGGCAACAGAGATAAAAAACATAGACGAGATAGATGCGACGCTTGAAACCACGATGAGCTTCGCCCGCGCCTCACGCGAGAACCCAGACTACGGCGGCATTGCCCATGGTCCATTCAAATACCACAGGACATCCTATGACAAAAAGATTGTTGGGCTCGCGAATCCTCACAAGTTCGTGTTTGAGGCGATTGATGCAGCACTCAAGGAAGGTGCGCGCGAGACTGCGGGTATCTTGTATCTGACAAACATGGAATCCGCCATCGCAACCTCAACGAATGTGGCCGCAGAAGACAGGATGTGCGGCATAGAACTTTCCATAAGGGCATTTTCCGAGGAGGAGGCATCCGGGCATGGTGTCACCGTTTCCTCAAACCTGCGCGGCTTCGCACCCAAGAAAGCCGGGCAGAAGGCAGGGCGTAATTCCGTACTTGCCCGGAACCCAAAGCTCGGAGAAGAAGGGAAGTTTAACGTCATATTCGACCCCATGTTTGCGGGTTCCCTCGTCAACAACGCCATGGACATGACCTCTGCATTTTCCGTAGATACGAACCTGTCTATGTATATAGACTGCATAGGCAAGCCCGTCGCCTCTCCCATCGTGAGCATCTACGAGGATGGCACTCACGATGCCCTGGGAAGGAGGAAGTATGACGACGAAGGCGTTCCCACGCAGAGGAATGTCGTTATTGAGAAAGGCATACTCAAGACATACCTCCACAACACCTCAACCGCAAAGAAATTCAAGACAAAGACTACAGCCAACGCCGGGCTCGTGCAGCCGCAGGCATTCAACCTCATACTCGAATCTGGCGAAATGTCAGAGGAAGAGATTTTTGAGGAATGCAAAAACGGCCTCTACCTCACCAACACATGGTACACACGCTTCCAGAATTTCCGCACAGGTGATTTCTCCACCATTCCGAGGGACGCCATACTGAGGGTGAAGAATGGCGAGATTTCAGGCTCCCTCAAGAACATCCGCGTCTCGGAAAACCTCATGGAGCTCTTCAAAAAGATTCGCGCACTCGGCAAGGAACAGCAGCAGATAAAGTGGTGGGGAGAAACATATGTGCCCACCATCGTGCCTTTCGTCTACGCGCAAGGAGTCAACATAACGAGGAGCACGGAGTAATCTTCTCTTCTCTTTTTCTCTGCCCAATTTCTTACTCTCTTCTATTTCTTCTTTCTTATCATGCACGCTAGCGCAAAACTTATAAGTTGATGAGTATCTATTCACGCATGGAAATGAAGATTTATCTGGAATGGGGGGAGATTGTTATTTGCTTATTGCTGATAGCATTCCCCCTTTTCTTAATTGTGACCACAGTAAACGATACAAATCAAATGGGATGGAGAAAAGACACTATTGATCAATTTCTTACATCCATCGAATCCAAGGCGGAGGAGAGTTCAGACAAGGACATTCAATCGGATTTGCCTTATTTTACGAGGCCTATAAGAAATCTCACTGACGAGATTTATTATGCTTACAAGAATGCAGTAGTTAAAATGATATGTCTCATAATCATGTTCATTCTTGGCACTGCATTATGGACAAACCAACAAAGAAAATACGAGCAGAAAATCACTCAGCTTGAGTGGGCTCTCAAGGAGGAAAAAGAAAAATTAAAGGAGAGATGACCTCACATCAACCTCTCCACATCCAGCTCGAAGGCGGCGACGGGATTCTCAAGCTCCCAGTTGTTGAGCACCTGGGGGTGAATTTCTCCTATCACGCCAATCTCTTCCTTTTCTGAAATGATGGCACCGCATCTGCCACCGATGAAGGAAGGATGATTCTTCTCCGCAAGCGAGTACCGTTTTTCCATATTTCTCATTATGGCATCGAGTATCTGTTTTACTTCCGTGAAGCTGGCGGACGGGTGGCAGAGCGTCACCGCGAGCCTCACTTCTTCCCTGCATTTCTCGGGTTCTGAATCGTCAGGGATGACCACCTTTCCCACCTCGAAGAGGTTCTGGGGCAGTTCGTGATGTTTGTTAATTGCATAGACATTCATCATTTCAGGAATAAGGGTGGGTCTGAGAACGCTGTAGTCGAGATTCAGTGCATTTTCCATCTCTATGACCTCCTCCTCGGGCGCATTCATCCTCTCGAAGAGGAATCGTGTATTTGTGAGGACATAGTTTTTCACTTCGAGCAGACCGAACCCGCAGCACAGATAGGCAACTTTACGCACAAACGTCTCTGTCGGGGTTTCCCGCGCTATTGTGGTGAGTTCAGGGATCTCGGGGGTCAACCTGTCGTATCCGTATCCCACCGCCATGTCTTCCGCAATGTCGCAGGGATGCATTATGTCGGCTCTCCAGGCAGGTATCTGCATCGTGAAATCAGCTGTCACACCATACCCCATTTTCTCGAGACACTTCTTTGCGTCTTTTTTATTGAGGGAGAGGCCAATCCACTTGTTGAGGTAGGCAAGGTCTACCTTCATTTTGCGTGGTGTGAAATCAGGATAGACTACCTTTCTCCCTGCATCATTTACCTCGACGGAGAATACTGTTCCCCTCCTCATGTGCAGAGATAAAAGGACTATGTGCAAGGCATATTCCACCCATTTCTTGTTGTACCCCGTTAAATCCAAAAAGATATTCTGCGTATTTTCATCGAGCATGGTGTCGACGGAATTTATTATGGGCGGCATTGAGAGTACGGTGCCGCGAGCGTCTATCCATATAGGATACTCATCATAGCCGTCAAGCAGATGAGCGTAGGCAACACCTTTTTTATGCTGCGTGAGTATCTCTTCACACGTCATCTCCCTTGTCTCCTCGAGGGGTATGAACCTGAAATCGCGTGGTTTTGTGGTATAGGTGACGGGGAATTGTATCTTATCCAAATCATGGACGCCTATGGCGACCCTCTTTCTGTCTCTGCCGTGCGTTATGTGCAACTTTTCCTGAAGCTGCATGAGGGAGCGGATGGCTTCATCGGTGAACTTGACATTCTTTATGACTGCACATACTGCCTCGGGTCTCACCGATTTTACTTTTCTGTCTATGATACCCCTATAATCTGATTTATGTACAGGGATTTTCCTGAGTCCTGGCGTCAAGTCGAGAAACGCAGACATGGCGCAGGCAAACCCCTCCACGGAGAGCATGTCGGGTCTGTCCGGGAAGACCTCCACCTCTATTTCGTCCCCGAACGCGTCGAGGCTCACCCCTATCATGGGTATCCTTTCCTGAAGCACTTTGTCTGAGACTCTTCCTTGCAGAAGATTTTTCAACTCCCTCTTTGAAAATGTGATGACTGGCATCCTACCACCTCCACAGTTTCATCGTGCGCAGTTGCTCTATGTCGTTCCTGTATAGATCGCGAATGTCTGTCAACCCATAATATTCCATGATTATCCTGCCGAACCCGGGTCCCCAGGCGAGTACGGGAATGTCGTGACCGAGCAGGGGAACGGTGACCTCAGGTCTGAATATGCCCGCACCCACCAATTCCATCCAGACCCCTCTCTCTTCATTGTATACCTCCGCCTCCACGGATGGTTCTGTGTACGGGAAATAGGCGGGGCGGAATCGTATCTTTTTGTGTCCCATCTTATTCAGGAATCGTTCAAGGTATCCCAGGAGGTGCCTGAAGTTGACATTCTCGGAGACGACGATGCCATCAGTCTGATAGAATTCGGCGAGATGGTTCCAATCTATCTGCTCATTTCTGAAGCATTTGCCCACAGAGAAGAATTTTTTGGGTAGGTCCTTTCTTGTGAGAGAGGCGAGGGTGCGTGCGGAAAGTACGGTCGTGTGGGGTCGGGGGACAAGCTTTCTTGCCTCCTCCTCGTCCCATTCATACCCCCATCCATCCGCTATGCCTCCCCCTCGCTCATGCATTTCGGAAACCCTTCTTACAAGTGATTTGTCTGGCAGATCCCCCCTTTTTCCGCGTACGTAGAATGTGTCCTGCAGTTCACGAGCGGGATGGTCCTGCGGCGTGAAAAGCGCATCGAAGTTCCAGAAAGCCGTATTGACGATGGGTCCCTGCATCTCCTCAAACCCGAGCTCGAGCCATATGCGTCGTATGTATTCTATGGCTTGGTTCTCGAAATGCCTCTTTCCTGGGGAAATGGGAGCAACATCGGCTCTAATGTCGAATCGCTTAAGGTCGATGTTCTTCCATTCCTGCGATGCGATAAGGGAAGGTGTGAGAGAAGATATCTCTTCTCTCAAAACGAATCCATTCTCTGCGAGAAGACGTCCCTTCTCAGAGAGTGTTATGGAACGTTTCGTTTTTTCCAGTATGCGCACTGCCTGCCTGCGTTTGAGATTTTCCAGTATTTCATTCTTCATATCAGAGAGAGCAACCATTTTATCTTTCAATCTCTCGAGGGCAATTTCCTCCTCCGTTTTTTGCGAAAGAATTTTCAGTCCTTCAGGAGTCGGATGCAGGAGCGTCTTGCCTTCCTTTTTTTCGACCACTATCCATTTCTTTTTCGTAAGCCACCCCATGGCGATGTTGATGACATAGTCGGGAAGATTCAAGTCTTCGAGGTATATGCCTTCTCCAATATTTTCAAGCACAACCCTCTCGGGAAGACTCTCGAGAAGCTTTCGCCCTTCCTCGGTGATTTCTGCAAACTTTTCAACCATCTCGTCGATCTTTGCAAGCCCCTCCTGCTCGAGGAGGAGAAAGCTGCGCATGACGGCGACTTCTTCCAGTTTTGCCTTTTTGGCAACCCTCTCCAGCTCTGACGCATCGAGCAAAGCTTGAAGAACTTTCTTCTCGTTATTACCTAACAATAAAACACCCCCATGGTGGTCGGGTCACCCGACGCCCGCATGAGAACTAAAATTGGTACACATCAACGCCTTGGCTTCCCTCCCCCCAAACTTTATAAACTTTTCTGTGCATCTACCGATAGACTTATAAAGACTAAACTTAAGTTAACTTAACTTTTTGTAAGTTTTGTAGGTGAAAAAAAATGGAATTTGATATAAAGAAAGGCACCACGACGGTGGCACTCGTCTGCACGGACGGCATAGTGCTTGCAACTGACAGGCGCGCGAGTGCGGGCTACCAGGTCGTTCACAAGAATGCACGAAAGATACACGAGATCCACAAGTTCCTGGGCGCGACGGGTGCGGGTTCTGTAGGGGACATACAGAACTTCGTCTCCCTCCTCCGCGCCGAATCCAACCTCTACTTCCTTAAAAACTCTCGCTACATCTCTACAAAAGCCCTCGCCTCACTCGGAAGCCGCATACTGCATGGCAACAGGTACTTCCCCTATCTCGCCCTCATTGTTATCGCGGGGTATGATGAAAAACCATCTGCATACTCCCTCGACCCCTGGGGGGGTATGTCTGAGGACAAATTCATATCGACGGGTTCGGGGTCTCAGGTTGCGTACGGCATTCTTGAAGACAGGTACAAGGATTCCCTCACCGTAAAGGATGGTATTGAACTCTCTATTCGTTGCGTGAAGGCAGCCATAGAGCGAGACCTCGCCACGGGCGACGGCATATCCCTCGCCACGATTACCAAGGATGGCTACAGGGAGTTCAGCGACAAAGAGATAGAGGCGGTGATGTAAATGGCATTCAAACCCAAAGGCATTGGCTACGACATGGCGATTACCGTTTTTTCCCCCGATGGCTCCCTCTACCAGGTGAATTACGCCAATGAGGCGGTGCGCAGGGGTGCGACCAGTGTGGGTGTGAAGAGCAAGGAAGGCGTGGTGCTCGTTGCCGACAAGAAACCTCCCTCACCCCTCGTGGAACCAGATTCCTATGAGAAGATTTCCCAGATAGACGATGGCATAGGTGCTGCAACGTCTGGCATGATCGCCGATACGCGCATACTCGTCGACAGGGCACGCCTCGAGGCACAGATACACAAGCTCACCTATGATGAGGAGATAACGGTGAAAGCACTGTGCAAGAAGGTATGCGACCTCATACAGGTACATACGCAGTACGGTGGTCTCCGTCCCTTCGGTGCCTCCCTCATCATCGCAGGAGAAAACTCTTCAAGCGAGCTCTTCGTCACAGACCCCTCTGGTGGTTACATTGGCATGAAGGCTGCTGCGATTGGCGCAGGCAAGGCATCGGCGCAGGAACTCTTCGAGAAGGAGTACAGGGAAGACATACCACTGGAGGATGCAATCATCCTCGCCCTCAGGGCGCTCAAGACGTCTGTGGAGGAACTCAATCCCAAACACGTGGAACTCGTCCTGCTCAAGGACAAACAATTCATACCGCTCTCAGAAGAAGAAGTCGAGGGATACATTAAAAAGGTTTCATAGGCATAACCTTTATATTCTCTTTTTTTCATTTTCTCCCATGAAAGGGAAGATTTTATTCCTTATCTGGATTCTGTCTGCGTGCCAGCTTGCGGCGGACGAAGGATGGTCCATCCATGAAGACAAAACATACAATTTTTCGATAAAGTACCCCTCAGATTATGTGATGACGACTGACATCAATATTTCTGAGCCCTTGAAGATCTTAGTTGCATTTGTGAAAAAAAGTCCAGAGAGCACCTACCGCTCCAATTTCTTTGTTGCCTATGCTGATATGGGATATTCTATGAATGCTCAGAATCTTGCTGAAACACAATTAATATCTGCTCGTTCACAATTCCCTGACCTCGAGGTTCTCTCTCGGGGGATGGTTAAAGGAGCCAATTCAGATGGATACTCTTTAACAATAAAGGTTTCATCTAATGGCATTAAGATGACACAAATCCAAGGGTATTTTGTAAGAGGAGAAGAAGCGTTCATAGTAGCATTATCGTGCAATGAGAGTCAATTTAAAGACTATGAATCAACCTATAAGGAAATCTTAAGAAGTTTCACATTTCTAATTTCGGAAAAAGAAGTCAATGATATACTCTCTGAGGCTATGAAATCGTACTACAATGGAGATTTCTCTTCTGCTAAAAGTAAATTTGAGGAAGCAAAGATGGGTTATCAGCAATTGAAAAATAGCAGCAAAATAGAATTGTGCAAAGGTTTCATAGAAAAAGCGGAGGGCGCTCTCTCTGCTATGTCGAAAGAAAAAGAAGCGCAAACCCTTTTCAAGGAAGGGAAATATGATGAATCTAGAATTAGATTCTCAGAAGCAAAATTGCTATATGAGAAATATGATTTCTCTGCGATGGTAGAAACCGCTCGATATTGGATAGGTCTCTGTGACAAAGAAATAAAACTCAGAAAGGATAAAGAGGAAGCCGACAATTACTATGAGGAGGGCACGATACTCTTCAGGGACAAGAACTATGAGGAAGCAATAACTAAATTCTCTGAAGCAAAGACTAAATACGAATTGGTTGGTGATGCGGAGAAGGCAAAGGAGTGCGAGGATTGGATAAAGAAAACAGAGGAAGCAGGGGTAACAATCATACCCGTTCTTATCGCTTTGATTATTGTACTATTCATCTTTAAGAGAAAGCATTAGC
>Ga0315268_10000478_pt1 | contig 47124 bp, 31 predicted proteins | sample C1_top_MG_FD_204535 | JGI IMG/M metagenome (GOLD analysis project Ga0315268, IMG submission 204535) | Sediment microbial communities from Yellowstone Lake, YNP, Wyoming, USA - C1_top | ecosystem: Environmental > Aquatic > Freshwater > Lake > Sediment | place: USA: Wyoming | collected 2017-08-01 | reverse complement strand
GATAGAATTTCTTGAGGGTCTCGGTGCGTTCGGGCCAGCCCATCGTGGCGAAGGGCCACAGCCAAGAGCTGCACCAGGTGTCGAGCACGTCGGGGTCTTGGACCCAGCCGGGGCCGGGGCAATCGAGTTGGGCGCGAACAAACGCAGGATCGGTGTTGACATCGGCGACCAGATCGGCGATAGAAAGCGCGGGGCCTGATGCAGGCCGTGAGGACGGCTCCTCCGGGAGACGCGCCTCCGGAGACTTTCTACCGTCAGGCCCCTCTGCTTTTACGCGCAGCGATTGATGGTCGTAGAGCTTGAGGCGGCTGACCAACTCTTTCACGGTGAACTTAACACGATAGAGCACGCCGCCGAGGCGCAGCGCGGCAAAGAACACGTGGACGCAGCGCACGTCCGCGCTCCGGGGCTGGTGCTCCAAAGTGGCCACTTTGGCCGCCTGGCGGATCAACTCCGGCATGGCCGGCACCAATTTGACGTTAGCCGCGCCAAGGTTGGCGAAGGCGTGTTCCAGACTCGACTTGGCGACCGTGATTGCGAAGCCGGTGTCGAGGTTCAGGAAGTCCTGGCCGAGGATGCCCTTGTCGCGTGCCCACGCCCAGGCCGAGGTGCGCAGCGCGCGGATGTTCGCCCCAGCCAACTCATCGCCGCGCAACTCGATGGTCACGAGCTTCCGGCCCAGCACCCCCTTGCCTTCCTGGTTGTACCACACCGGGATGCGGTGGCCCCACCAGAGTTGGCGCGAGATGCACCAGTCGCGCAGGTTGCGCATCCAGTGCGTGTAAGTCTTGACCCAGCGGTCGGGCCAGAACTTGATCTCGCCCTGCTCCACCGCCTCGGTCGCGCGCGCCACCGCCGGATAGCGCAGGAACCACTGCTCGCTCAAATAAGGCTCGATGGGCACGTTGCTCCGCTGGCTGAAACCGACGTTGTGGGTGTAGGGCTCGACCTTGAGCAAGAGGCCCTGCGCCTCCAATTCCTTCACCACCGCCTGTCGCGCCGCCATCCGGTCAAGCCCCGCGAAACCGCTCCCTGCGTCGGCGGTCATCGTGCCGTCGGGCGCGATGACGACAGTGAGGGGCAAGCCGTGCCGGAGCGCGATGTCGTAATCGGCGGGGTCGTGCGCCGGGGTGACTTTGACGCAGCCGGTGCCGAATTGCCGGTCCACTGCGTCGTCGGTGATGACCGGGATGGGCTTGTTGCGCAACGGCAGCAGGGCGCGCTGGCCAACCAGGTGCTGGTAGCGTTCGTCCTTTGGGTTCACCGCCACGGCCTCGTCACCCAGCATCGTCTCCGGCCGCGTGGTGGCCACGACCAAAAACCGGCCCGGCAGCGGTTGGCCATTCGCCGCCAAGAGCGGATATTTGATGTGCCACAGATGGCCCTGCACTTCGGTCATGATGACTTCTTCGTCAGACAGCGCGGTGCGGGCGGCCGGGTCCCAGTTCACCATCCGCTTGCCGCGGTAGATGCGCCCCATCTTGTAGAGGTCAATGAACACCCGCTGCACGCAGCGGGAGTAGTGCTCGTCCATCGTGAACCGCTCGCGGCCCCAGTCGCACGAGGCCCCCAGGCGCTTCAACTGCTCGATGATGATGCCGCCGTGCTTCTGCTTCCACTGCCAGATGTGCTCCAGGAGCTTGTGGCGGCCCAACTCGTCGCGGTGTTTCATCACCCCTTGCTGGCGCAGGGTGCGCTCGACGACCGTTTGGGTGGCGATGCCGGCGTGGTCGGTGCCCGGCAGCCAAAGCACTTCTTTGCCATCCATCCTGGCCTTGCGGGCGAGGATATCCTGAATGGTGTTGTTGAGCACGTGGCCCAGGGTAAGCATGCCGGTGACGTTCGGCGGCGGGATCACAATGGCATAAGCCGGCTTGGCCGAGCGGGGGTTGGCGGCAAAACAGCCGTGCTCCAGCCAGTAGCTATACCACTTGGCCTCCACCAGCCTCGGCTCGTAAGCCTTGGAGATTTCCGTCATCGTCACGGCGGGCTACTTAACCACACGCGCCCGCCGGAGGGCACGAAAAAACGCGCGCCAGGTTTGACAAGGCAGAAGACAGTCGTAAAGTGAGCGCATGAGGACTCTGAGCGCGACGGAGGGGCGGCAGCGGCTTGGTTGTTGGCTTAAGCAGGCAATCGCGGGCGAGGATATTGGCTTCGTGGTGGGCGGCCAGGTCGTCGGCTTGCGGCCGGTGGGCGTCTTTTCCGAAGACTACGCGCTCCAAGAGCACGGGGTGACCGAAGACCAGTTGGAGCGGGCCGCACAATACGTGCAGCGGGAGGTTCGCAAGGCACGCAAAGCCGGCAAACTGATCCCATTCGATGGCAAGCTCCCGAAGAATTCTGATTGAACTGCATCCGCGTTTTGTCCCGCGGGTCGCCCAGCTTGATCCCCAGGACACGCAAGCCGTTGAGCGGCAATATGGCACAAGAATCGCCAAACGTGAAAAACCAATAGTCGTTCACCGGCCGGGCCTCAGCAAAGCAATCCCCCATCAGTTGGTGCGTTGAGGCCGAGTCTCCAGTAGTTTTTCACCCAGTCCACCGGCCCGTGGCCGAACTTGTGGCTGGTGCCCCAGCGCGAATTGTCGTCGCGGATCAGGTCCGCCGGCTTCGGCCTGCCGTGGAAGACGACCACCAGGGCGCGGCGGGGCTTGCCGATTCTTTTGAACAGCAGGTTCAGCGGGTAATAGTGGACGCAGTGTCTTCTGAAGCTGGCCGCCCAGTGGTGGGGCAGGTAGGAAAGCCGGTTCGCGTTTCGGGAGATGAACAACTGGTCAATGTGCGTGGAAAAAACGCCCGCCGCGTCCTCGCGCGCAAATTTCTCGTAGATCGAAACCTGTTCCTCCGGGTAAAACGCGAACAGCGAGGACTGTCCGCCGCGGTCGGGGCGCAAGAAACGCGGGAGGAGGTTCCAGAGGCCGGGATTCCATTCCCGGAGCATGTGGAGGCCGCGCCTTTGTTCGAGGCGGTCCAGAACCGGGTCGAGCGCCCTCAGGATCAGCACGTCCAGGTCCAGAAAAAGCACCGGCCTGCCCGCCGGAAGAAGGCCGGGCTTGAACACGGTGAGCTTGGGCCAGAATCCCTCGGCCCATTTTTCCTTCGGCACGTGAACCGGCGGAATCGGCACGACGCGCACGCCGTCGCAGACCGGTTTCGCGTCGTCCGAGAGGCAGACAAAATCGAATTCGCGGGAAAGGTTCCGTTTGACGCCGTGGTAGAGCACCCTGACGTAATCGGCGGGAAACGCCGCTCCCCAGCGCATGCAGACCACGGTGACGCGGGCTTTCCCGGACGGGGAATTGTCGGAGGAGCTGTCGTTCATCGCCATTGGCGCGGGCAGCATATTCGGCGTTTCGCGCCGCCTCAATCCAAAAAGACCCTGTAAAACGGCGGTTTTCTCGGCTCCCGTTTCTTCAAAGGTGACAATCCAGTCCGTCCCCGCAACAGATTTGCTTCGTCCCGATGGTTTCGGCCAGCCGCGCAAGGCTCACCCGCCGGGCGTCAAAAGACAATTCTCTCTCAGTGGTCCAGCAGCGCGTATTCGAGGCTGTCAACCAGCGCCCGAAGGCTGGCCTCGATAATGTTCTCGCTCACGCCCACCGTGCCCCACTCGCGCCGGCCATCGCTGGACTCGATCAACACGCGGGTCCTGGCCGCAGTGCCGCTGTTTGAGTCCAGGATGCGCACCTTGTAGTCGGTGAGCTGCACTTTGGCCAACCGGGGATAGAATTTCTGCAGGGCCATCCGCAACGCCGAGTCGAGCGCGTTGACGGGGCCGTCGCCGTTGGCCACGGTGTGGGCCACGTCGCTGCCCACGCGCACCTTGACCGTGGCCTCGCAAATTGAATTCTGCCCGTCGCGCCGCATGGAAACGTGATACGCCTCGACGTTGAAGGGCGGCTCGCGGCGCTGGCGGACCTTGTGGATCAACAGCGCCAGCGACCCCTCGGCCGCCTCGAACTCATAGCCTTGGTACTCCAGCTCCTTGACGCGCGCCAGAACCGCTTTGAGCTCCGGACCGTCCCCAACCAGCGCAAAGCCCAGCTCTTGCGCCTTGAGCAGGATGTTGCTGCGCCCGGCCAGTTCGCTCACCAGCACCCGCCGGGCGTTGCCCACCGCCGCCGGGTCAATGTGCTCGTAGCACCGGGGCGCCCGTTGCACGGCGCTGACGTGCATGCCGCCCTTGTGGGCAAAGGCCCCGGCTCCCACCCACGGCCGCCGCGCGTCGTGCCGCACGTTGGCAATCTCGTCAACGAACTGCGACAACTCCCGCAAGGCGCGCAGCGATGCCGAGGGCACACAGCTCCGCTTCAATTTGAAAGCCACGATGGGAATCACGCTCGTCAAATCGCAGTTGCCCGTCCGCTCGCCGTAGCCATTGATGGTGCCTTGGACGTGCGTGGCGCCGGCTTCCAGCGCCGCCAGCGCGCTGGCCACGGCGACCCCGATGTCGTTGTGGGTGTGGATGCCCAGGCGGGTCTTGAGCCGCTGGCGCGCCGCGCGGGTCACGGCGGCGATCTCGCTGGGCAGCCGCCCCCCGTTGGTGTCGCAGAGGGCGATCAGGTCGGCCCCGCCCCGTTCCGCCGCCTGCCAGCTCGCCAATGCGTAATCGGGCGCGTCCTGCCACCCGTCGAAGGCGTGTTCAGCGTCATAGACCACGAACCGCCCCTGATCTTTGAGGTAGCGGACGGTGTCGGCGATCATGCCCAGGTTCTCGTCCGGGGAAGTGCGCAGGGCCTCTTTGACGTGGAGCAGCCAGCTCTTGCCAAATACTGTGACCACGGGCGTTTCGGCCGCCAGCAACTGGCGCACCTGTTCATCGCTCTGCACGTCCACGCCTTTGCGCCGCGTCGCGCCAAACGCCGCCAGGCGCGCGTGCTTGAACCGCCGGCGCCGGGCCTGCTCGAAAAACTCCAGGTCTTTGGGGTTGGACCCCGGCCAGCCGCCCTCGATGTAATGAATCCCGAAGGCGTCGAGCCGTTCCGCAATGCGGAGCTTGTCGGCCACCGAAAAACTAATCCCTTCCCCCTGGCTGCCGTCGCGCAGGGTGGTGTCGTAAATCTCGACTTCAGGTTTCATCACATCCGCCGGGGCGGAGCACCATTTATACGCCCGGCCCCAGGGAAAAGCAAATCTGATCCTGGACGGAACAACATCGAACACTGAACATTGAACATCCAACATCGAACCTCAGACACGAAGCATCGAATTCAGAACCGGCGAACGTGGCAACGGTTCAACATTCGATGTTCAGTGTTCGACGTTCGATGTTCGGTTTGGTTCGTGGTTAGGCAACAGCTCCGCGCCCGCGCCCTCAGCGGCCCCTTTTCTCCGCAGCCTTTTGCCTCGGCACCAAGCCGAGTTTGCCCCGCATCGCGGCGTCCCAATCACCCACGAAGAGCCACCAGTTGTTCAACGGGCGTCCCTGGTAGCGCAAGCCGTTGTCCCGACCGGGCAGGTTTTGCATCCAATAGACAAACCAGCGCAAGCTGTCCCCGCCCCAACGTTCGCAATTGACCGGCTGCTTCCGGCCGCCACCGTCAGGCTGCCAGTCCTCGATGTCGCTGAGCACCGTGCGCGGATTGGCCCAGTCGTAGTCCCGCTCCGCATTGGGCGGATAATGCGCCCAACCGCAGCCGGGATTGATGATCTTGTGGGTCCGATCGCTGCCGACAAAGCGCCCCCAGAATAAAAGCTGCCCCCAGCGCTCGGCAGGCGCTTCGTCGCGTCCATCAACTTTGTTCAACAACGCTTCGATTTGGTGCATGTGGTCCTCCACCGCCTCGGAAGCGCCGCGCTGGTAGTTGTAATGGTACACCGTGTAGGTCTTGGCCAACACCGGCAGGTCGTTCGGGTCGCGGTCGCTGTTGCTCACGTCCCCGTAAGGGCTGGACATGTTCGACTCCCACAAGTCCACCTTGCCGCCGTGGTAGCCCCAGAGCCAAATCTCCTTGACCCCGCGCTGCTCGACCCACTGCCGCACGCCGACCCGCTCCATGATCTGCCGGTAATCGGTCATGGGCGTCTGGTGCCCCGGTTTCTGGCGCGTCGGCAGCGGCTCCAAAAACTCCAACGCGCCAGTCACTCTGTATTTCAGACTCGGCGCAGCCTTGGGATTCTTGTAGCCGTGATAACGCGACCCCTCCTGCAACGCCTGCATCACCTCCTGCGTCAGCCGCTCGGTTTTCGCCCGGGTCTCCGCCAGGCTCGCCCCCCAGTCGCCGGTGACCTCAATGTCAATCAAGTCGCCCTTCACGGGGAAATACTTCACCACCAGCACGGGCACGGTGAAAGGGGCGCGTGGTTCCGGCGGTGAACCGGCCAACGTCACGCCGCAAAAGCCCCACAAGGCGCAGCCCAGCCACGCCCAGCGCGCAGCCACTAGACTCCAGGCTGACGCCCTCCGACTGCGCGAACCGTTTGGAGCGCGCCGGCTCGCTGGCGCTTTCGGACGCACCCCGTTTGAAAGCGGGGGCAAGCTCCCGCACTCCAAACGCTTTGCGCCAACCGCCGCCCATTCCATTTTCATCGTATGTGGCGCCGCGTGCGGCATGAGGTCCGCCCGCAACACCGTGCAGTGTCTATTCCCCACCAACCCCGCTTTGTCAAACACAAGACGAATCGAGGTCAACTACCAGCGCTGAGCACTAGGCTTGCACCAGCCCGCTGGGGCGGCGACCCGGGGCGGGCTTTGGCGTAGTGGGCTGGCCGGTGGCAGCCCGCCATGGACTTGACGGAACTTGCGCCAGCAGCCGGGATGCTAGGATGCGCTAGCGATGCTGGTGCGGCCCCTCGTGGCGCGGGTCTCCTGCGACAACGAACCGGCTGCGCGGCACGCGAAGCCAGCGCAAGAAATGTTCAATGTTAAATCGTGACCCCAGGCAGGCCCAGGACGGCGCCGTGGCGCGCCGCCGGGGCGCCCTTGGATTGGGAGACAAATCATGGCAGGGCTTCCTGCTCGAAGCGAATTGAGTGTCTCATCCGCCAGCGAATGGGCGTTTGAAGCGGCGCAAGCCGGCGATGACGCGGGGCTACGCCGTTTGCTGCGCGAGATACCGATGGCCGGGCGGATACGCCTCACACTGGAGCGGGAACCTTCTTTCTTCCGCGCGGCCGCGATCGAAGGCGCCAGGCACATCACTGCCATCGTCCGCCACCCCCAAACCCGTGAACTCGTCGCCTTGGGCTGCCGCTCCGTGCGCGAGCGGTACGTCAACGGCGCCTTGGCCCAGGTCGGCTACCTGAGCCGATTGCGGGTCCCGCCCCAATTCCGAGGGCGCACACGGTCGGTGCTGCGCAAAGGATTCGACTTCCTGGCGCGCTCACACCGGCCCGAGGAAGCCGCCTTTGACATCAGCACGATCCTCGCCGATAACACCGTCGCCCGCCGCTTGCTGACCGCGCATCTGCCCGGCTTGCCTTATTTCCGCGAACTCGAACCCATCTCCATGTTCCTTATCGCGGCGCGCCGCCGCCGCCCATGCCGTGATGTCTCGGTCGTGCCGGGGACGCCGGCGCGGCTTGAGGGGCTGATCGAGTGCCTGGACAGGTTCGCCCGCCGACATCAGTTGGCGTCACACTGGACGGCCCAGAACCTCTCTCCCGACGGGCCGGCCTTGAACGATTTCCTGCTCGTGCTCGAGCAGGAGCGCGTCACGGCCTGCTTGGCCTTCTGGGACCAACGCGCCTTCAGTCAGGTCGTCGTGCAGGGCTACGACCGTTGGCTTGGCTTCTGGCGTCCCTGGTTGAACCTTTTCGGGGCAGGGCTGCCGTTGCCTGGGACTGTGCTGCCGCTGGCTTACCTGTCACACCTGGCGGTTGACGACGATGATCCGCATCGGCTGGAGGCGCTCTTGATAGCCGCCGGCAACCATGCCCGGCTCCATTCGGACTGCAAATGGCTCGCGCTCACTCTGGCGGATCGGCATCCACTCGCCGCGGTGGCGCGACGCTACAGCGCGCGCCAGTCCGTGAGCCTGTTGTATCTGGTCCATCAGCCCCAGCAAGAGGTGGCGCTTGATGGCCGCATTCCGCACGTGGAGATGGCAACGTTGTGAACAACGAGGGTCAAGTCTTTGCAGTTTGCACTTGACCGCACGCCAAAGTCTTTCACCGACCGCCGTCAAACGATTTCCCAGCCCTGGCGGTATTGGTCTTTGATGAATTGATCGGCCTCGGAGGCGTTAGCGGCCTTGAGGTTGGGGCCGTCCCAGTAGAGCTTCAGCCCGGTGCGCAAGGCCACGTTGCCGAGCAGGACGATCTCGGTCAGCCGGGCCGCGTATGCAAAATTGCTCCCGGCGGCTTGGCCGCCCTTGCAGGCGTCGAGCCAGTCACGGTGATGGCCCTTGGAGCGCGGGAGCGAGGGAGCGGGCCGCTGGTATTCCTTCATGCGCGCGGGCGGGATCAGCTTGGGCGCCCCGCCCCAACCGCCGCAACTGATCACCCCTTTGTCGCCAAGGAACAGGATCCCGTTGCCGCCCTCGCCGATGGGCTGATCTGGGTCAAGCCCCTCCGGGTGCGGCGGGCGCAGGCCACCGTCGTACCAGGTGACGTTGACCGCCGGCATATTCCCGCGCGGGCCGAACTTGTAGTAGGTGATGGCGCAGTCGCTGGTGACCTCGGCGTCCACGCCGGAGGAGCTGGCCTCCACGCTGATGGGCCATTTGAGGTCCAGCGCCCACACCGCGGGGTCGAGGTTGTGGCAGGCCATGTCGCCGATGGCCCCGGTGCCAAAGGCCCACCAGCCGCGCCAGTTGTAAGGCGCGTAGGCCGGGTGATATGGCCGCGCCTCGCGCGGGCCCAGCCAGAGGTCCCAGTTCAGCCCGGCGGGCACGGGCGGGGTCTCCTTTGGCCGGCCGTGGCCGCTGGCCCAACGGCCCGTGTCGCTCCAGCATTGCACCTCGCGCACGGGGCCGATGGCGCCGTCCCAAATCCATTCGCAGGTCTGGCGGATGCCTTCCCCGGAGTGGCCCTGGTTGCCCATCTGGGTGGCGACGCCGGTTTCCTTGGCCACCTGGGCGACGCGGCGGGCCTCCCAGACGTTGTGCACCAGGGGCTTCTCGCAGTACACGTGCTTGCCCAGCCTCATCGCCGTGATGCACACGTAAGCGTGGACGTGGTCGGGCGTGGCGCACAACACCGCGTCCACCGCCTTTTCCCGCTCAAGCATCACCCGGAAATCCTCGTAATCGGCGCAACGGGAATTCGGCGTCTTCTGCGCGTAATGCCGCTCGACCTCGGCCTTGACGGGGCCGCGCCCGCCCTTGCCCCCGTAATAAAACGGGCTCAAGTCCGTTTCCAGGGCCGGATCGCACACGGCAATGATTTGGGCGTCGGCTTGGCTGAACAGGCCCCGCGCGTTGGTGCGCCCCTGCCCGCCCGCGCCAACAATGGCAACGTTGACCTTCTCACTAGGGGCCACGAATTTGGGGCCTCCCAACACGTGCCGCGGAAGGACGGTCAGAGCTGCCGCCGCGGTCGTCGCCGTGCCGAGGAACTGGCGCCGGCTCCGTGCACACTTGGTCTTGCTGGTATTCATAGCTGGCGGCAGCATCGGCAAACCTGCCCAGTCCGGCAAGGAGAAAGGCTCAAGTGTTGCAACGCTCTGCGCTCGGGCTCGCCGTTAGGCACAGAGTGTGCTATCTTAAACGCGATCGTTCATGGATCGCCAGGAGACACGATTGGCGCCGCGCGGAATCCCTGCGCCGCCGAAGGGACCGCGACCGCCCGGTGGCGGAATGAATTCCGCGTTTGTAGTCCCGGCTTCAGCCGGCCCGCAGCGCTCTGGCGGCCCAAAGCCGGTGCGACAAACCAGTGCGAGTCCATGGAGAGCGCGTTGCTGGTCAGACCACCTGCCGCCCGCGGCGCCACGAACGATAACAATGGGATGGGTGGCGGCTGGCTTCACGTTGATTGAATTGCTGGTGGTGATCGCCATCATCGCCATCCTGGCCGCCCTGTTGCTGCCCACCCTGGCCCGCGCCAAGGGCAAGGCCCGCCGCATCCAGTGCGTCAGCAACCTGCGGCAGTTGAACGCCACCTGGGCGCTTTATGCCAGCGACAACAACGAGTGGCTCCCTGCCAACGGCTTTGGCGTGCCGGGCAAGTCCCCGTTGTTCGACAACAAGCTCTGGGTCGTCGGCGACGAGCACATCAATCCGCCCTTCTTCACCAACCTCGAATACCTGGTCAATCCCCAATACGCCTCCTTCGCGCCGTATCTGCGGACGGCGCAGGTGTATAAGTGCCCGGAAGACCGGAGCGTGGTGGAACTGGGCACAAAATCATTCCCCAAGGTGCGCACCTACGCGATGAACTCATACCTGGGCTGGTTGGAGACCATCGGCTCATTCAATAGCGCCCGCTATTGGACGTTTCAAAGGGCGCCCGACTTGGCGCGCGGCGACCCGACCAAGCTGCTCCTGTTCGTTGACACTTCCCCTGGCAACATCTGTCACTCGGCGTTCGTCATTCGCCTGGCAGAGGGGGGCCAGTTCTATCATTTGCCCTCGGTGCAGCACGACCGGTTCGGCGTGCTCAGCTTCACCGACGGCCACGTGGAAGCCCACAAGTGGGTCGAACCCCGCACCATCCAGGGATCCAAACTGGCCTGGAATCCCAATCACTGGACCCTCTGGCTGCCAGGCAACCGCGACCTGGAGTGGCTCCAGGAACACGCCTCCGTGCTCCGGCCCGAAGCGGAGTGACAGGCGTGAGGCGTGAAACGTGAAACGTGAACCGTGAAGCCGTCACGAAACCTTGGTGGTTTTTTCACGCATCACGTTTCACGCATCACGTTTCACGCTTCCCACCCCCTCTCAACTCTCAACTCTGGACCCTCTCAACTCGCTCAACCCTCAACCCTCAACCCTCAACCGTCAACCACTCCCCCATGCCCTCCCACAAATCCATCCCCATCGCCCTGACCATCGCCGGCTCGGACAGCGGCGGCGGGGCGGGCATCCAAGCCGATCTGAAAACCTTTGCCGCGCTGGGCGTGCACGGGACCAGCGCCATCACCTGCGTCACGGCGCAAAACCCGCGCGGCGTGCGCGCTGTCGGCGCCTGCCGGCCCGAGTTGGTGCGGGCGCAGCTTGCCGCCGTGTTCGCCGAACTACCCCCGGCCGCGGTCAAGACCGGCATGTTGTTCACGCGGGCCAACATCGCCGTTGTGGCGGACTTCTTTCGCGGGCGAAGGCGCCCGCCGCTGGTCGTTGACCCGGTCATGGTGGCCGGCAGCGGAGATGCCCTGCTGCAGCCGGCCGCCAGCAACGCCCTGCGCCGCCAACTGCTCCCGTTGGCCGCGCTCGTTACGCCGAACCTGCCCGAAGCCCAGGCCCTCACTGGCATCCGTATCACCGACGTCGAGTCCATGCGCCGGGCCGCCCGCCAACTGAGCCAACAACACGGCTGCGCCGTCCTGGTCAAAGGCGGCCATTTGCCCCACAGCAGGGAAGCGGTGGACATCTTCTACGATGGCCGGACCGAACTGCTGCTCACCACGCCGTTTGTGCGCGGGGTCAACACGCACGGCACCGGGTGCGCGTACTCGGCCGCGATCGTCGCGTACTTGGCTTTGGGCTGCACCCTGCCGCTGGCAGTCGCGCGGGCCAAGGGATACATCACCCAGGCAATTGCGTGTGGCGCGCGCGCCGGGAGGCACGACGTACTGGGGCACCTCGCGGCAGCCAAACGATGAAGATTTCCCCGCCCAACTTCGGCAGGCGGAATGAATTCCGCGCTCCGGGCGGCGGGGCTCCGGCGTCAAAACACGTTTTGTCGAAGTATGTTTTGATGATTACCGGCTTTACTGCGAAGCGTGCGAGGTCTGGCTCGGGCGGAGCGCGGAATTCATTCCGCTTCCACCTGCAACGCTGCGTCTGACATTGTGATCGAATGCCGGATGGAGGACCGCCTGAAGCGGCGTGAACGCCGCGCTCCGCTTGCCGACGCACGCCGTGGGCCTCGGGCGTCGCGCGGCCTTGTTTGACGCAAAGCCGGCTGGACGCCGGCGCTCCGAGCGGGGGAATCAAATGCGCGCTCCCCGGGCCGTCCCCGCTCACCGCGCGGCCAAATCAATGGCCCGCTTGCCTTTGACGCAGGCGTCGTAGGGATCGGGGATTTCCCACTCGTCAATCATGATCCAGCCCCGGAAACCGCCTTCGCGCAACACGCGGAGCGATTCGGGGATGTCCACGTGGCCGTCGCCGCAGGGCAGATGCTTGGAGGTGCCGCCGTCGCGCAAGGTGCCGTCCGTATCGGTCAGTTGCACGTAGCCGATGTTCTTGACGCCCAGCCGCTGGAGCATTTCGTGCGGCCGGCCCGTCGAGCCGTTCATCAAGTCGAAATGGCTGGGGTCGTAAATGATCTTCAACGCGGGATGATCGGCCTGGGCATGGATGCGCCGCAGATGCTCCTCCTTGTTGAACACGAAAGGCGGCTCGATCTCAAAGGCGGCAATCAGCCCCAGTTCGCTGGCGATCTGGCCCGCCTCATGGAACGACTTGGCCAAGCGGCCCAGGGCCTCGTCGAGGCTCTGCCCGCGCAGGCCGCCCCCCGGCCACATGCCCACGCACGCGCACCCGACTTGCTTGGCGAAGCCGGCCCGGTCGCGGAACCAGTCCAGCCAGCGTTTCCGGGCCTCTTCCTCCGGCGCGAAGGCGTCCGCCGCGCCCAATTGAATCGAGAAGACCTGGAGGCCATAAACCTCATAGAGCCGCCGCAACGCGCGGATGCGCTGGGTTTCCTTGGCTTGCGGGTAGTCGCCCGCCGGCCAGCCCTGCACCAACTCGACCCCGTCGAAGCCCTCCCTCGCGGCAAAATCGAGCACCTCCCAAATCGGGAATACCTTGCCATATTTGCGCGAGGAGGACTCGAACCCGTTCAGTCCCACGGCGGTCTTCCAAAGGGGCTTCTTTTGCACCGTGGTAGGGCGCGCACTCCGTTGCGCGCCGGCGTCGGGCCTGGCGCCGGCAGCCAGGGCGGGCGCGGCCAGCGCCGTGCCCAGCAGTTTGAGCGCCGCGCGGCGCGGGACGCCTTCGATTTGATTCCCGGCCAGGCCGGCAAGCTGCGCGTCGGTCTTCATGGCCGCCACTGTGAGCCAAACCGCCTGCGGGGTCAAGACCGCTTCTGAGCTGGCTCTGACGGGTCAGACGACACGCCGCGCGCGGCGCCACAAGCGATGAAAACGGGAGCGGCGGCGGCTGGTGGCGCGAAGCGTTTGGAGTGCGGGAGCTTGCTCCCGCTTTCTTACGCCCCGGACCGTCCAAAAGCGCCGGCAAGCCGGCGCACTCCAAACGCTTCGCGCCATCGGAGCCGATCAACATTCTCGGCTCAGTCACGGCATCGCGGGCTGCCCCCGTCCTCGGGCGCAGTTGGCCAGGGAACCGGAAGGCATCGAAAAAACCTGGCGTTTGGGGGATCAGGACGATGCTGCCCCCGGGGACGGGGGCACTCCGGCCCCGTTAACGCCTTGCGGACCGGCCCGGGACGAAATAGACGCAGCGTTTCGGCGGCGCGGGGGCGCTGAAAAAGTTATTCACAAGGACAGCCTTTGTCCAAGCCCCCGGCGCAGACTGGGCCGAAAAACTGAAAACGGCGCTATGGACCAGAAAGATGTGTTCCTAATGTTTGTGTTCCTGGGGGCCATCGCGCGCGACGTGAGTGAACGCACGAGCGACTCGCAACGGATTGCCGCCCACGCCCAGCGGATTCCGCCGCAGCGCATTCCCCGCAACGCCCGCAATGCCGCCTTGGTTTACCTGGCCGTCATGTCGGGCCGCTCCCGACCGCACCGGTGGATGTTCGCCAGATGATGGGTTGGGAAGCACCCGGCCCGGTGTTGGCTTGCGGCGCCAAGCCGGAGCGCCCGTTTCCGCACCGGCTCTTCGCGCCGCCAGCCCCAGGCCCGGCTACTGCTTCATTGTGGGCGGCGTGGGCGAGAAAGCCTTGAAGCTGAAGCCCTCGGGAGTCGTCCGGCAGGCGAACACGCTCAGATAGAAGTACTTCGCCACTTTCTCGTAGGGCGGCAGCAGCGAGAAGTCCACCCACTCTTTGAACACCTTGTCCACTTCGGCGCCCTGGAGCGCCGCTGCGAGCGGCGTCCCGGCAAAGAGCCCGGCCAAGCCGCCCTTGTCGTTTTTCAGCGCATTGAGCAGCGCGCGCATGTTCTCGCGGTCATCTTGGTAGCCAAACAACCCGGTGGCCGTGCCGCCGATCTTCTGTGCCGCCTCGGCAAGCCCGGGGGTTTGGGCCAGCGGCTTGGGCTTGGTGTCGCTGCTGCGCAAATACTCTTCCAGGAGGGCTGCGTCGGTGCTCAGGGCCACATAGCCGCCACTGGCCGACACCTGCAGGCCCGACGGTTTTCGCGCGGCAGAACCGGGCAACTGCGGCAGCGGGGCACCCCAAATCTTGCGGCCCAGAAACTCTCGCTCCTCGGGCCGGCCGCCGCCGACCTGTGCGGCTACGAAAGTGGCCACGGCTTTGAAGGCCTGACTTAGCGCGTCGGCGTTGGCCGAACCCACCAGGAAAAGCGCGGGCGGCGAACTCAGTTCGGCCAGGGAATTGGTGCGCGGCACTTTCTGGTAACTGATCAAGTCATCCCCCAGGTTGGCGACGAGGTTTTTCTTCAAATCAAAGTCCGGGTCCCGCTGCTTGACGCCCCCCTCCAACGCCTGCGTCACCATGGCGAACTGGCCGGGCGACACCTCGTTGACCAGCGCCTCCAAGGCGGCCCAGGCCTTCTGGCCGTCGAGCCGCCAGCGGAAGAATTGCACGGCATCTGCCGGCACGAACGGCGGCGGCCCAGCCTCCTTGGCCTCGGTGGCCAGCAGTTTGAACAGGCCGCGACGGCCGTCTTCTGGCACCCCCAGGAACACCTCCGCAAACTCGCCTTCGCTGGTCTGCTTGGCGCTCAAGGCCAGCGTCTTGAGCGAGTTGAGGCCCGCCGCCGCGAGCACGCGGTCCGGCGCGGGCGCGAATGGATTCTGGTTGGGCGCGGCGGCGGCCGCCTTGGTGAGGACCTCAACCAAGGGCGCCAGGTTGACCCAGCCATAGCTCAGCGCCTCGCGCAAGCACGCCTGGTAGCTGGCTTGATAAGCGGGTTGCTCGCTCAAACACGGCGCGGCCCCTCCCGCCAACCGCGCCAAAATTCTTTCCAACTCTTTGGCCCTCGTGCCCGCCACCAGCAGCGAGCCCACCTGCCCAAAGCTCACCTCCAATTTTGGCCCTTCCTTCGACTCGGGCTTCGGCTCCTCAGCCCCCTGCTCTTTTTTCTCCGGCGGCGGCGGCGGACCGGCGCCGGGCAGCGTCTTCCGCACGCTCTGTCCGAGTCTGGCAACGTCTGCCACCACCGTCGTGAACTCCACGTCGCGGATGCGGTCGGTCTTGACGGTTTTGCCCGCCTCAAGGAGCTTCTGTTTGACCTCGGCCAGATTGGCTTTGAGCAGGCCGGCCTTGTCTTTGGCGTCCAGCAAGAGGATGAGCGCCGGCAACGGGTCTTTGGTGCCCGTCCACTCATTGCGCGTCAGCGCCAACGTGCATTGGCCCTGGAGCAGCGCGGTGTAGTTGGTAAGCTTGATCCCCAGACCACCCTCAAGGGGTTGGAGGACTTCAGCCTTGAACTTGTCCAGGAGCTTGTCTCGGAATGGCTGGAGGGCCGGGTCGTGCCAAAGCCGGAAGACCGGCGACTCTTTCTGGGCGGCGGCGAGCTTGCTCCCATCCGGCACACACAACATCACCAAGGTGTCGGGCGGCAGCAGTTGTTCGGCTGGCGGGACGGCGGCGATGGCGTTGGCCAGAAGACCGGCGAGGACAACGATGCAGGCAATTATTCTTTGCATAAGACTGAGTATTATGTGGTTTGGCGGAAGCTGTGGCGACTGTATGGCGATCAGTAATCACTCGTCCTCACGGAGCATCACGAAGAAGGACACATTAACTCAAGGAGTTTTTTTGTGGTTTCCTGGTTTCCTAATTCATCTCTCCCCCTCATGGGCTGGGTTGCTGGCTCGGCTGCTGCAAGCGCCGCGGCGGCTCCAGGTAGCGATACGGGTTGCTGGGGTTGTCGTTGTCATAAGCAAAAGCGTCCCGATGGTTCAGGAAGTAACGCACACCCTCCACCGGGATCGCAAAGGCCAGCCCTTCCCCAAAAGTCATCTTCATGTTGGTGACTCCCACCACTTCCCCGCGCAAGTTGAACAACGGGCCGCCGCTGTTGCCCGGGTTGATCTGCGCGGTGGTCTGCAAGTATAGCTCGCCCTGAATCTGGCGGGTCTTGGTGCTGACGATGCCCTCGGTCACCGTGCGCTCCAAACCCAGCGGACTGCCGATGGCGAAGACCCGCTCACCGACGGCCAGGGTATCGGTCTGGCCCAGCATCACGCTCGCGAACTTTGGCGCGCCCGCGTCTTCCACCTTCAACACCGCCAGGTCGTCAAACTTGTTCACCGCCACAATGCGGATTTGCTTGTAGCTCTTGCGCTCCAACTGGCCACCCTTGCCATGATAGACCTCCACCGAAATATGCGTCTCGTTTTCGATGACGTGGAAGTTCGTGATCAGCGAGCCATCTTCATTGATGAAAAAGCCGGAGCCAAGGCCGCTGGGCGTGCGCACTTGCACGACCGCCTCGCCCAACTGACTCACCAACTCGCGCACGGACCGCTCCGGCGGCGGTGCGGCGGCGGTGCTGTAAAGCCCGCTTTTCGCCTCGGCAGCCGGCGGCGGTGCGCCGGCCGGGAGGTTTGTTGCCGTCTGGCTTCCCGCGGCGTTGGCCGGCTCGCCAGCCGCTTGGGCCGCCGCCGGCTCGGTCGCCCGCCCGCTTTCGGACTTGGTGATCTTGACAATCTGACTGCGCGGCACCACCAGCACGGTGAAACCCAGGTCCACCACCACTTGGTCCCGCTTCTCGGCCAGAATCTTGCCCGTCAGCGCTGCCTTGTCCTTGAGCTGAATGACTTCGCCCCGGACCAGGCCGCACCCTGCCGCCAACACCGCCAGCAGCCTTAACAACCGCGTCAACATCCCCCGACGATACAAGCCCCCGTCCCGCTTGGCAAGCAAAGTTGCAAATGGTGAAACCGAGGGCTTCTCCGACAGGTCGGACGAGGCAAACGGGTCAGACGGGCCGGAGGCGTCATACAAGGGCGCCTGCTTCGCCCCCGCGGCCTGGGTGGGGCGCAAACTCCGCCGGCGTTGGCTCCCTAGCCCTCAACCCTCAGCCCTCAACCCTCAACCAAGCCCCTCACTTCCCCCGCTTCGGCAGCGCCACCTCCCGCCACTTCAGCGCGTAGTTGAACTGGTCGAAATAGACGTTCCTGTCGCCGGCCTCGACTTCACCCCGCTGAAAGTCCACGGTGTCCGAGCGAAATGACCGCTTGGGTGGCCACAGTTCCTGGCAGTAGTCGCTGTTGGCAATCAGGCGGTACTGGCTCAGCCCGCCGAAGTAAAAGTCGCGCAGCTCCAGTCGCTCGGAGGGCTTCAGAGTGCGCGCGATTTGCGTCGCGCAGATGCCCATGTAAGGGTCCACCGGCACCCAGCCGTAAGGCGGCACGTAAATCTCGCACCAGTCGTGGAGGTTCTGGTCGCCGGGAAAAATCGTCCAACCCGATTGCCAGCGAGCCGGGATGCCGTTGAGCCGGCAGAGGGCCATGAACAAGAGCGCCTCCTGGCCGCAGTCCCCGTAACGGTTGGTCAGGCAGTAATCGCTGAGGTTGCGGAGCGTCGAGTACTCGCGGGCGAAGCTGTAACGGATGTTCTGGGCAATCCACTCGTAAAAAAGCTTGGCCTTGCGGAGCGGATTGGCTTCGCCGCCAGCCACCGACTCGGACAGCTCCCGCAGGCGGCGGGTGAACGCCAAGTGCGGCCCCTCAGCAGTGAACCGTTTCAGCTCGGCATCGCCAAGGTCCGCGGCCTTGGCGCGGTCGGCCTCCAAGTTGAACCAGACGCCGCAGGCGGTGTATTCATACTCCACTTCAAAGCGCACGGGGCCAGCGGCGGGCACAGCTTGCTCCAGGAAAACGGAGCGGATCGGGCTGTCGGCATCGGCAATCTGCGCTTTGGGCGGCGCCGCGCGCAGCAACTCGAATTGGTCCTGGAACGGGCAGCGCCGCGGCACGGGCAACCACGCGCGCACCAGTTCCCCGGCCGCGACCGCATTCGACGCCACCGTCACGGACATGGTGACGTGAAACCGCTTGGGCAGCACGTAAGGCCGGCGCCGGCGGGCGGCGGCTCGGCGGATGGAGCGGGCGTTTTCCAGGTAGGCGCGCTCCTTGGCCCTGGTGTCTGTCGGCTTGAGCCGGCGGGCCTCGAGTTCCGGATGGCGAAAGTAGAGGTTGGCCACACTGGCGCTAACGAAGCAGAGCTTGCCGTCTATCACCCGCCCGTCGAACCAGCCCTTACCAACCCACTGCTCAAACTCCGCCTGGGTCAGACTGCGCACCGATTGCTCCAAGGCCTCAAGCAAGGCGGCCTTGCTCACCCCATAGTCTTTGCGCACGCGGACAAGGCGCTCTTGCTCGAACGCGACCTGGCGCCGCTCTCCTCCCGACAACCCGCTCCCGGCCAGCGCACCCGACAACAGCGCGTCGGCCTTGGCAAAATCACCCGCTTCCTCCAACTCCATTGCCTGTTGCAGAACGGAGTCAACCTCCCCCGCAAAACCTGCCGCCGCCAAACAAAACAGCTCGCCCAGCCAGGCAATCAGCGCCAACCGTTTCATCGCCCCCTCACCTTACTGGTCTCCCTCAATGGGGGAGAGGAATCGCCCCCGGAAACCACGTTTTGGGGCCGGCCTTCGAGGAACGCCCTAACGTTGGCCACCGCCACGCGCAGCAGGCGGGTTCTGGCCGCGCGCGTGGCCCAGGCCACGTGCGGAGTGATCAGGCAGTTGCGGGCCGTTAGCAGCGGGTTGTCCGGGGGCGGCGGTTCAACGCTCAGCACGTCCAAGCCGGCCCCAGCGAGCCGGCCCGAGTTCAAGGCCTCCGCCAGCGCCGCCTCGTCCACCAACGGCCCGCGCGCGGTGTTGATGAGCAGGGCGGTTGGCTTCATCCACGCGAGGCGCTCCCGGTTAACCAGTCCTTCGGTCTGGGGCGTCAAAGGGCAGTGGAGGCTGAGCACGTCACTTTGACGGAACAGCGATTCGAGGCTCGCCAACTCAACCCCGGCGGGCGGGGCCGCCGGCGGGGCGGAGTCGTGCGCCCGCACGTTCATGCCGAAGGCCAGCCCGACCCGCGCGACGGCCTGCCCGATGCGCCCAAAGCCAACCAGGCCCAGCGTTGAGTCGGCCAACTCGGTCAGCGGAAAATCCCAATAGCAAAAGTCGGGGCCGCGCGACCAGCGCCCTTCGCGCACCGTCTGGGCGTGATGAGCGACGTGGTGGGTCAGCTCCAGCAGCAGCGCAAAGGTCATCTGGGCCACGGCCGGCGTGCCATAGTCGGGGACGTTGGTCACCGGGATGCCGCGTTGCCGCGCGGCGGCCAAATCAACGACGTTGTAACCGGTGGCCAACACGCCGATGTAGCGCAGCATCGGCAGCCGCGCAATGGTCTCGGCGCTCAAGATGGTCTTGTTCGTGAGCACGATTTCGGCGTCGGCGGCCCGCGCCATGACCTGGGCCGGGGGCGTCCGGTCGTGAATCTCGCACGTTCCCAGCGCGCGCAGCTCGGCCCAGCTCAGGTCGCCGGGGTTCAACGTGTAACCGTCCAGAACAACGATCTTCATTTGGTTCTGTCTAACAGAAGGTAACAGAGAAAACGAAGAACGGAGAACTTCGTTTCCTTCGTTCGCTTCTGTTCAAAAGCCGCGGCCTTCTGTGAAGTTCACTTGCCCGACCTGAAAATGCGTGGGGAGCGGTAGGGCGCGCACTCCGTTGCGCGCCGCCCGCAGTGTGGCATGGTCGGCCACCACGGCGCGCAGCGGAGTGCGCGCCCTACCTAGCTCAGTTTTCATCGTTTGCGGCCCCATGTGCAGCGCAGCGTCTAGTACTTGGCCACCAGCGCGCCCGCGCCGAGGCCCAGCGCGGCCAGGCTTTCGCGCGCCTTGGCCAGCATCAGGCCCGCGTCGCTGGCGATGGCAATCATTTGGAAGCCCTCCGCCCGCCGCCGCGCCGCCGCGGCAGCATCGGCCACGTGGATGCCCGAGGCGACGCCGTATTTGCGCCCGACCGCCAGCAAATGCCGCAGGGCTTGCGTGAACTCAGGATCATCGCTTTCAAACACCGGTGGGCGCCCCATCGAATTGGTCAGGTCATTCGGGCCGATGAAGAAAGCGTCCACCCCCGGCACGCTCAAGATCGCCTCGGCGTCTTCGACCGCGCGCACGTGTTCGATCATGACCACCAGGAGGATTTCGTCGTTGGCACGCGCGTAGTAGGTCGCCGGGTCGGCCCCGAAGCTAACCGCATGGAGTTGGCCGCCGACGGAGCGTTGGCCCAGCGGTTGATAGCGCGCGGCCGCCACCGCCGCCTCGGCTTCCGCGCGGGAGTTGACCATGGGCACCACCACGCCCCAGGCGCCGTTGTCGAGCACGCGCTTGATGTTCTCCACCGTGTTGAACGGCACGCGGGCCAAGGGCACGGCCCCGCCGGCCGCGATGGCCACAAAGCAGGCGGCGGCCGTTTCGATATTCACCGGGGCGTGTTCAAGTTCCACGTTCAGCCAGTCAAAGCCAACGCTGCTCATCAACCTGGCGGCGAACGGGTCCGGCAGCACCAGCCAGGTGCCGAGGCTGGCTTCGCCGCGTTTGAGTTTGGCGCGCACTGGATTCGTCTTCATATCGAAACTGAATTGGTAGGGCGCGCACTCCGCTGCGCGCCGATTGCTGCAGGCCCGCGGTCTGCGGCGCGCAGCGGTGTGCGCGCCCTGCCATTCGACGATTGGCCAAATCTCGAAGGCATTCTGTGTGCCTATCCAATCTCGGTCCCTAAGCCCTTCTTCCCTTCACTCCTTCTTCGCGCGCAGCGCCGGCGAACCGAAAACCTCGGGATTCACCAGGATCCGCGGCTGCCGGCCTTCCTTGAGGTCCACGATTGCCTGGGCGGCGGCCCGGCTCACGCGCGCGCCCGTCTCATACGTAAAAGAAGCCTGGTGAGGCGAGAGGATCACGTTGGGCGCGCGGCGCAACGGGTGGCCGGCGGGCAACGGTTCAACCGCGAAGGTATCCAGCGCCGCCCCCGCGATCCAGCCCTCCGTCAGCGCCCGCACCAAGGCTGCCTCCTCCACCAAGGCGCCACGCGCGGTGTTGATGAGATAGGCCGTGCGCTTCATCTGGCGCAACTGCGCCTCGCCGATCAGGCCGTGGTTGGCCGAGGTGAGCGCCGCGTGCAGGGTAAGGAAATCGCTCTGGGCCAGCAACTCCGCCAAGGGCACGAAGCGGACACCCAACGCCCTGGCCGCCTCAGCCGGAGCGGGGTCGCAAGCCAGCAGGCGCAACTTGAAGCCCAGCGCGCGGCGGGCGACCGCCTGGCCGATCCGGCCGCAGCCAAGGATGCCGAGGGTTTTGCCGGCCAGGTCATGGCCCCAAGTAGTTTGCCACGCGCCCGCGCTCATGAGCGAATGCACGGCGGGCACGCGCCGCGCCAGGGCCAGCAACAGGGCAAAAGTGTACTCGGCCACCGCTTCGTCCAGCATCCCCGGCGTGTAAGCCACCGCGATCCCCAGCCGCGTGGCCGCCGCCACGTCAATCGTGTCGTAGCCCACACCCCAGCGGGAGAGGATCTTGAGGCAACTGGCGCTCGGTGAAGCCAGCACTTGGGCCGAATACTCATCGGCGCTGACCAGCCCGGCATCCATGCCCATGAGCAGCGGCATCAGTTCGCTCGCGCTCAACGGCCCCAGCTTGGGCGGTATCACCACCTCGCAGCCGGCGCCGCGCAACAACTCCAGCGCCGATTGCCCAACCTCGCTGACCGTGCGCGCCGTAATAAACACTCGCCACGACACGCCCCGACAATGTAATGCCCGCCCTCCCAAGCGCAAGCTTGGGCACTGGCTGCCAAAGAGCTCACGAGCTCGGCTGCCCCTCACCCCGGCCCTCTCCCACAGGGAGAGGGGGAAACACCGTCTGCCAGCGCCTCCCCAGCGGAGGCGCGTTGCTTCGCGGCTCCGCGGGCTGCGGTTCTCCCTCTCCTTGGGGAGAGGGCCGGGCTGAGGGGAAGAAGCCGTCCGAGAATGCAGAGGCCAAGTTCCGCTCCCGACGTGTGTGTAGAGAGCAGGGCAAGCTCCGCGCACCCCAGACGCTTCGCGCCTGGTTCGCTACCCGCTCACTCCCATTGGCAGAGCGACTCGACGTATGCCGCCGAGCCGTCGCGCAACCAGCCGTCGAGCTGGGCCTGATCCTTGAGCTGCTGGCCCCGCAGGCGCGGCACCACCACAAACCGGCAATCCACTTCCGGCAGGCTGGTCATATCGCCCCAGAGCTTCTCAAATTGGGCCACGGGGAATACGTCCTCCTGGCCGTGCCCCCAGCGTTTTTTGACGTCCTTGAGGGTCACGTAAGTCGGCAGGCGGGCGGCCAATTCGCGCGCAGCGGCGGTGGTCTTGCCAGCGTCGGCCAGGTCCGCGCGGCTCAGCCCGAACACCGCCAGCAGTTTGTCAAGGTCTATCCAAGTGGTCATCGAGTTGTAGTAGGAGAGCGCGAACTCGTCCTCCTCGCGCGGCATGGCCAGGCCCTCCACCAGCCGCACGCGGTCGTTGACCCGCGCCAAGCCGCCGCCCCGGTCGTCCAACCGCCGGGTGATGACCTCAAAGGTGAGACAGCCTCCCAGTTGCGCGTGAAGGCCGAGCAAAGCCGGGTTAACGTCGGCCCCCAGGGTGTCAATGTTGTGGAGCAGCAGGTGCTTGAGGTTGGGGCGTTGTTCCAGCAGGCGCGCCAGCACGCCGTTGCGGAGCAGGTTGGGTATCTCATACCAGTGGCCGACCGGGTGCAGGCACTGCACGGGCAGGTTGTCGGTATAGTCACTGCCCTCACCGCTCTGGCGGGCCCAGTTGATGAGGGCCGCCCGGAGACTGTCCCGCACCTTCTGGGCCTGCTCGTCAAGCAATTGCTGCGGCATCTCCTCCCAGGCGAACTGCAGATCGCGCGCCATCGGGATGAGCCTCAGGCCCACCGCGCGCCCCGGTGAAAGCAGCAGCGGCCCGGCAAAGCCGTAGTTGTGCTGCCGGGCCAGAAACTCGGCGACGGGCTCGTGGGTGAGGTAACTGGTCGTAAACACATGCGGCAACCAGGCGCCACATTCCCGGCTCACGCGCCGGCTCTTGGCCAGGTGGGTCTCGATGAAGGTGCGGTGCCGTCCGCCCAGCCGGCAGAACGGATGCAGCGCCTTGACCACGCCCGCCCCCTGGGTCCAACGGCTGGCGGCGCCGGCAGCCAGGCTCACCACCGCCACCGCCCCGGAGGCCAGCAACTCCCGGCCAAGTTCGCGCATGGCGGGCGACAGTCCGCCCGTCGCGTCGCACACGTCCTCCTCACGCACGTCGCGGATGTCGGCGTTCGGCGGCAAGCGGTTTTGGGCCAAACCGATGCGGGCGCTCTTTAAGTCGGCCCGAATCTGTTCATGTTGGACCGGGTCAAAGCCGTGGCGCTCCAGCAGCGCCGGCAGGCTGATGCCCCCGGCCGGGTCGGTTTTGACGCGCGGCACCAACCGCTCGAAGAGGGCCTGCACCAAGCCGCTGAATTCAGGGCGCGTCCGGCAGGCGGCGCTGAGCCGGTCCAGTTCCGCGCGGCGCTGGAGCGGCAGGACCTGGTAATCCTGCCGCAATAGCGGCGGCATCCGCAGGGCATAGTAGCCGGGCGGCAGCAGCGCCTCCTCCCCGGCCAGCAAGTCGGCGTAGGTGCCGCGCTCGTTGATGGCAAAGTCATAAACCACCGGCTCCATCGCAAAGGGCAGGGCGTGCTCCAGCTCGCGCTTGGCCCCAGACATGATCGCTTGGAGCCGGCTCTGCGCCTGCTCCCGCTGCTCAGGCGCAAAAATAAAGCCCATGCCACCGCCAGACATCCCGCCCAACATCCAGAAACCCCAGAACTTGTCCTTGAACTCCGCCCGCACCCGCGCCAGCACCGTCTCGGTGAAGTAGTTGCTCGCCCAGGGAATGATTGCCTGGATCGGCCCCTGAAAGTTCCGCGTCGTGGCCGCCCCAATCGCCTGCACTTGGCCCGCCCGCAACGCCGCCATGATATCTTCCAGCACCCCCAGCGCCGCCTGCCGGCCCTCCCACTCCGCCTGCCCACGCAGCAGGTACTTCTCCGTCACCATTTCCAGGATCGGCCCGACGTTTTGGGCCATGCCGCCATGCACCAGGATGAGGCTTTCCTGGAGCCGCTGCCGGGTCGCCGGCGAGGCCTCGTTGAAATCGAGAATGCGGTGGTTGGGCAAGAGCCGGCCGCGGCTGATCCCATACTCCGGGTCCCCAGCCTCGGCCAGCACCCCGTAAATGAGCTTTATGGAGGGCCACAGCCCGCCCGAATCCTGCCAGCCGCCGCCGGAGCCGCTGAGCCATTCGCCCAGGATGGCGCGCGCGGCGGCCAGGCGGCGCTCGTGTTCCTGCAAGAAACCACTCAGCGAGGCAGCCTGGCTGGTGGCGCGCATACAGACCGAAATGAGCGAGGCCAACAACGTAGTGGAAACGGCCAGGCGCGACCCCTTGGGAATGGCGTTGACGTTGCTGACGATTTCCAAGCCCCGGTCGGGCCCCGCCACCCGCGCCAGCAATTGTTCCAGGCGCTGCCCGGAGCCTTCGATGCCGGGCGGCACCAAGCCCGCCGCAATCACCGCCGCCTTGAGCAAACCGAGGTAGTCCTTGGCGAAGTCAAACACCTCGGCCAGGTTGGTGATGTCCACGGTGGCGCCCAGGTCCACGCTGGTCAGCCGCAGCACCGGTTCATCCAACACGCGCAAGTAGGCCTCCACCGGCGGGCGTGGCGCCGGGTCGCGCCATTTCACGCCCAGGTCAATGGACACATTGAGCACGCGCGCCCCTTCGGGGTAGTCCATCCCCAGGAAAAAGATGTCGCTCCAACCGCAGTGCGACAGGTCCATGCGCACCGGCGTCCGCTCCCGCAGAATCGGGTAGGGGCCGGTTTTGCCCTCGCGCTGGAGCAGCTCGGGCCGAATGCGCAACGGGTGGTCTTCGGGATGACCCATGCGAAACATCCACTGGTTGCCGCGCACCGAGCGGACACTGCGGCGCACCTGGTCGGCGAGCGTCTGGAAGCCCAGCCGGTGGTAGGCCGCCGCCAAGGCGGAGGCGATGCCGTCGTTTGGGCCGGCGGCGGCCTGGGCCTCCAGGAAAGCCGCGATCGCTTCCTCAAATCGGCGCTGGAGCAGATGCTCGTAGCCGTGGAAGGGGATCAAGCCGCGCGCTTTGAGGCCCGGCTTGAGCGGCAGGTGAAACCGGTGGATCGCATAGAGGAAGAACAGCGCGCGCACCCGCTCGTAGAGGTTGTCGCTTTGCCGGCGGAAGCCCTCCAAAGCCCGGCACTCCGCCAGCAACTCCGCCAGCGACGCCGGGCCGCAGAGCGCCTCCAGCGACTGGTTGCGCAGGGCGGGATCAGCAGAAGTGATGACCTTGATCAGACTTTGCATGTGGCGTGCTTGGGGCCAGGCAGCGGGTCAGGGAAAACAACGGGAATTGCAAATTGTAAATTGCAAATTGCAAATCTCAAATTGAGTGGCGCCCTGCCCTGGCGGCCCTGGGATTTGCGGATGGTCCAATTTGCAATTTGCATTCTACGATTCTCAATTTGCAATTCCCACGCCACGGCTCTGAGTCGAAAATGACGGTTGGCTTCATGTGCGCGAAGCGTCTTGGACTGCGGCAGTCCCCTGCCGCTTTTGCGGCCGCGCACCGGGGAAAGCGCCAGAGGACTGGCGCACTCCAAGGCGCTTCGCGCGAGCCGGCGCGCATCTCATTTTCATCGTTTGTGGTGCCGCCTGCGGCATGAAGTCTGCCCCGGAAAACGGCCTTCGTCCTTGTCCTCGTTCTCGTGCTCCATTGTGATTCTCAGTGGGGACTTATCTCCCCCGCAGCGCCAGCAGTTCCACCAGGTTCGCCAGCACTTCATCCCGGTCGCGCCCCTCAAAGGCCAGCGCCAATTGGGCGGTGAGCAGCCCATATTTGGCGCCAATATCGTAACGGCGCCCCGCCAACTCGCACGCCAGGTATCGCTCCCGCCCGGCGGCGGCCGCCAACGCCGTGGACAACACCGCCCCGCCCGGCTCGGCCGCTTGCGCCACCAGGCCGCTGAGGATTTCCATGATGCTCGCCGTCAGCACGTGCATGCCGAAGAAGCACAAGTAGTGGCCGGCTCGCAGCCCCGGCACGATGAGTCGTTGCTCGGCCTCCGTCGGCGTCGGCTTCTCGATGACGGTGTCAACCTTGTAAAGGCCCTGCCGCGCGCCGGCCAGCCGCCCGCCGACCGCCCCGTAATAGGGCAGCTTGCTTTCGTGCGTGGCCTGCACGGCCGAGACCGCGCACGCCTCCACCCGCGCCACCTCCACCAACTGCTGGGCGCAGCTTTTCGGCTCGCGGCTCACGTACAAATGGTCGCCCACCAGCAGCAAGAACGGCTCCTGGCCGACAAACTCGCGCCCGCAGGCCACCGCGTGGCCATAGCCCAGCGGCGCCCGCTGTTCCACAAAGCGCAAGCGGCTGGCATGGTTGCCGGCCGCCGCCTGATAAGCCGCCTGGTCGCCGGGAAAGACGACCACGCAGATTTCCTCGATGCCCGCCGAGAGCACCTCTTCGACCAGGATGCCCAGCGCGCTCTTGGGCGCGCCGTCGCGGTCCACCAGCGTTTGCAGCGGGAGCGACCGCTGGTTTGCGCCCGCCGCCGTGATGATTGCCTTTTTGATTTCCACCGTGCTCGCCTTTGTTGGATGCGCTGCGGCACCAGCCTCTCACAGCCGCGCCCGGCCGTCAACGCCGCGCGCACAAAACGGGATGGTGGCTTGCGTGCGTTCCGGCATCTCCTCTCCCTCATCGGGGGCGAGGATTAAGGTGACGGGGCGCTGAAACTGCTGATCGGATCCCTGCCGCAATGCCCAAAAACAGCCCCCTCACCCTGGCCCTCTTCCCCGATGGGGGAAAGGGGGTGCCGGTCAGTCGGCGGGGTCGGAGCGGCGGGCGCGGGCGGCAGTGGGGGCCGGCTGGCCAGGCAAGGTCTGGCCCAGAGGGCCCCGCAGCAGCTGGATGAGGGCCTTGACCGCCAATTCCATGAAAAGGAACGGCTTGGCGATCAGGTCGTTGCCCCCGCTGATGATGGACTTGGCGCGGCTTTCAAAGTCGGAGTGACCGGTGACGAAGACCACCGGCGTGTGGGCGTGCTGGGGCAAGGCGCGGAGCTTGCCGCAGAGCGCAAACCCGTCCAGGCCCGGCATTTCGATGTCCAAGATGACCAAATCGAATTGGTTCTCGGCCAGCAGTTGCAGCGCCGCTTTGGAGTCCTCGATGGCGACGGATTGGAGGCCCGCGCGGTTCAGCGCGTGGGTCACCGCCCGCCGGGAGATGACCTCGTCGTCCACCACCAGGGTTTTGGCAGAGGCTAATTCGCCGCTCTGCCCGGTAACGCCGCGCTCGAACAACACGCTCAGAAAGTCCACCGTCTGGGCCACCGTGCGCACGGTGGAAGCATTGATGTTCCGGGGTTTCTCGTAGAGGTCTTTAAGCAGGGCTTCGAGGGCGGCGGCTAGTCTGGCCATGTTGACCATGCCGACAATTCCCGCGTTGCCGCAGAGCAGACGCGCTTGCCGGCCCAGTTCCTGGAGCTGGCCCAGCCGCTCCGCGTCGTTGCCGGCCTTGCTGAACGCCACCAATAGTCCCCGCAACGCCGCCACCGTCTGGGGGCCGCCTTGGAGGAAGGTGCGGCGCAACTCGGCTTGAAAAGCATCGTCGCTGATCGTCTCGGGTAGGGCAGGCGCGGGGCGCGGGGGCGGCGCTGGCGGGGCGGCGGGCGCGCCAGAGGCCGGTGGCGCCGGTGGCGCCGCCGCCGCCGCCAGCGTTTCGTTGACCACTTGGAGCAATTGCCTGGGCGTACAGTCTATCTTGGAGAGGCACTTGGTGGCCCCGGCCTTCCAGGCTTCTTGCACCATGCTCGCCAGATAGGAGTTGGAGAAAATGACGACCGGGATGGCCTTCAGTGCCGGATGGCTGCGAATGAACTTGAGGACCTCAACGCCGTTGACCTTGGGCAGCACCAGGTCCAGGATTACCAGATCGGGCTTGAACGACAGCAGCATCTCTTTGCCCGCCTGGCCGTCGCGGGCCGCCTCGACCTCGAAACCCTCGCAGCGAAACCGGTTCGAGTAGATGTTGCAGACAACCAGGTCGTCCTCGACTATGAGGATGCGTTTCACGGGTGATTACCGGTCGCTGGCCGCCGAGTCCAAAGACTTAAGGTGGGCGGTCAAGAAAGCCTCGATGCGCCCAAACTCCCGCCTGGCTGCTTCCAATAGGCCGGGGACGGCGTCCAACCGTTCCTCCGCGGCCAACCGCTCCAACTCGCGCATGAGGGAAACCATCGCGCTCATGCCGCAAGTGGCGCTGCTGCCGGTGCAACCATGGGCGGCGGCTCTGAGGTCCGGCGCCGAGCCAGCCGCCAGCACCGCCTCCATCTTCTGGAGCTGCTCAGCCGTTTGTTGCAGGTAAAGGCCCACTAGCTCGCGCATGGATTGGGGGTCCTGGCCGGCGAACTCCTGCAAACGTTCCATATCCACCGGCGGCGTTTCAGCTTCGGGTTGTGGGCGGCTGGTTTCGGGCGTCGGCAGGGGCGGAGCGGTTGAGGGCGGCGCGGCTACCGGCGCCACGGCCGCCGCGGGACCGCCCGGCGCCTGCGGGCGCGGGGCGCACCGCTCAATCATCTCCCGCAAGTCTTCCAAGCGCACCGGCTTGGCAAGGTAATCGTCCATCCCGGCTTCAAAGCATCGCGCGCGCTCGCTGCCCATCACGCCGGCGGTCACGGCGACGATAGACGGGCGGTGGGCTGGGGGCGAGCCGGGTGGCGCCGCCTGGGTGCCGGCGCGGATGAGGCGGGTCGCTTCCAGGCCGTCCATGAACGGCATTTGCACGTCCATGATGATCAAGTCGTAGGGCCGGCGCCGGGCAGCCTCGACGGCCTCCAGGCCGTTGCTGGCCAAGTCAGCTTGGTAGCCCAGTTTGTCCAACAACCGCAGGCCCACCTTCTGGTTGATGGCGTTGTCATCCACCAGCAGCACCCGCAAGGGCAGGCGCTGCGCCAACTGGGCCGGCGCCGCCGGCACCGGCCCTGCTACCGCTGGGGCAGCCGCGGGCCCGCCGGGCGCCGTCGCTGGAGTTGGCAGCGCCGCGGGGGCTTGCGCTGGCAACGTAAAATGAAAGGCCGAGCCCCGCCCCGGCGTGCTCTCCACCCAGATGGCGCCGCCCATCAATTGAACCAGCTTGGCGCTGATTGCCAACCCAAGCCCTGTGCCGCCATATTCCTGGCCGACGGAGGCGTCCGCTTGGCTAAAGGGCTTGAAGAGCCGGTCGAGTTTGTCGGCCGGGATGCCAATGCCGGTGTCGCGCACGGTGAAATGGAGGGCGGGCGTCGGCGTCGAGCCAACGGCGTGGGCGGGTGCCGGGGAGGGTGGCGCGGGCGCCCTTAGGCTGGCCAACTCCCGGCGCAACGCCAGGCTGACCAGCACGCTGCCGTGCTGAGTGAATTTGAGGGCATTACTCACCAGGTTGGTGAGCACCTGGCGCACCCGCTTGGGGTCCGCCAACACGGTCGGCGGGACCTCCGGTTGGGCCTGGGCACTTATTTGTATCTGTTTCTGCCCGGCCTCGGCGGCAAACAAGTCGCTCACCTCCCGGATAATCGCCCGGGGATCAGTTGGCTGAAGCTCCAACTCCATCTTGCCGGCTTCGATTTTTGACAGGTCAAGGATGGCGTTGATGATCGCGATGAGAGCTTCGCCGCTGAGGCGAACGATCTCCACCAATTCACCTTGTTCGGCGCTCAAGTGGGTGCCCTTCAACAGGCTGGCGGTGGCAATGAGCGCGTTCATCGGGGTCCGGATCTCGTGGCTCATGCTGGCCAGGAACTCGGATTTGGCGCGGTTGGCGGCGTCGGCGGCGGCGCGGGCCGCCTCCAGTTCACGGTTGGCCCGGCTCAGTTGGTCTTGGAGCAGCTTGGTGCGCAAGGCCGAGCGCAGGCGGGCGCGCAGTTCAGCCAACTCAAAGGGCTTGGTGATGTAGTCCGCCGCGCCCAGCTCGAAGCCGCGCAGTTTGTCTTCCGTGCGGTCCCAAGCGGTGAGCACCAGCACGGGCACGTGCCGCAAGTTGGGATCGGCCTTGAGTTGGCGCAGCAAGCTGAATCCATCCTCTCCTGGCAGCCCCAGGTCGAGCAAAATGAGGTCAAACCCGCCGCGCTGCGCCTGGGCCAGACCGCTCGCGGCATCCAAGGCGCAGGTCAGTCGCCAAGGCTCATCCTGGAGGCTGGCCGTGAGCACTGTGCCCAGACGCGCGTCGTCATCAATCAAGAGGATTTGCGCCTCTCCCGGCAGGGGTGATTGAGCCTCGGGCATGGACATAAATGGCACGCTCAAGCGCGGTTGCTTTTAGGCCTGGCCATCCCTTTGGGCCAGCAATGCATCCCGCACCCGCGCGAACTCGTGGCCCAATTCTTCTAGCATCGAGGCCGCGTCTGTCAAGGCTCCGGTTGCGGCGCAGTCTTCCACTTTGGCGCAAAGGCCGGCTAGGCGGCGGGCGCCGAGGTTGTTGGCGCTGCCTTTGAGGGCGTGGGCGGCGGCCTTGAGGGCCGGCGCCTCGTTGCGCGCCAGGGCCCTCTGCATTCGCTCAACCAACGGTTCGGTGCTGGTGAGGAACAACCCGACCAGTTCCGCCACTGGGTCGGGCTGGCCGGGGACGCCCAATGCCCGCAAGGCGCGCAACGCGTCCAAATCCAGGCGCGTTTCGTCTGCGGCGGGTGCGCTTGCCGGCGCGGCGGCGGGCGCTGGCGGCAGTTGCGTCGCCGCGCGCTCCAAGGCCGCCTGGAGGTCCTCCAGGCGAACCGGCTTGCACAGGTAGTCATCCATGCCGGCCGCCAGGCAGCGGTCGCGGTCGCCCGCCAGCGCGTGGGCGGTCAAGGCAATGATGCGCAGCGGCCTGGCGCCCAGCCTCGGGCCGCCCTGGGCTTCTTGGCGGCGAATGCGCTGCGCCGTTTCATACCCGTCCAGCTCGGGCATCTGGCAGTCCAGCAAAAGCACGTCGTAGGGCGCCTGCTGAAGCGCCGCGAGGACTTCCTGGCCGTTGCCCACCGCCTCCGCATGATGCCCCAACTTGTGCAGTTGGAGCACCGCCAGTCTCTGGTTGACGATGTTGTCCTCGGCCACCAGGACTCGCCACGCGCAGGCTGGCGGCGCCAAACCGGCGCCCCCAGCCAAGCCAGCCAGGCCGGGGCCAGCAGCGCCGGGGGGCAACGGGGCCTCGCCCGCCAGCGCGTTTACCAGGGCCTCGTGCAGCCGCGATTGCCTCACGGGCTTGGCCAGACAAGCCGCGACGCCCGCCGCGCGCAACTCGTCTGGCCCCAGGCGGCACCCCAGCGAAGTGAGCATGACCAGACACGTATGCGCCAAGCGCCGGTCGGCCCGAATGGCTTGGGCCAAAGCCAAGCCGTCCATTTGCGGCATCTGCATATCAAGGACCGCCAACTCGTAAGGCGTGCCGGCTTGCGCCGCGGCCCGCAGCACCTCCAGCGCCGCCGGCCCGCTGGCCGCTTCCGCCGGTTGCATCTGCCAGCGCGCCAATTGGTAGGCGAGGACGCGCCGGTTGCTGGCATTGTCGTCCACCACCAGGACCCGCAGCCCGGCGAGTGATTCGCGGGGGGCAGGCGCTTCCGGCTCAGCGCCGGCGGCCCTGGCCAACTCAATCTCAAACCAAAAGGTTGCCCCAGCGCCAAGCGCGCTCTCCATGCCAATGCGCCCGCGCATCAGTTCGACCAGTTGCTTGGAAATCGCCAGCCCCAACCCGGTGCCACCATACTGGCGCGTGGTGGAGCCATCGGCCTGGCTGAAGGCCTCAAAAATGCGCATTTGGGCGCCTTGGGAGATGCCAATGCCGGTGTCTTTGACTTCGCCGCGCACCCGGACGTGAGTGGGCGATTCCGCCATGAGCGCCAGCCGCAGCGACACCTCGCCGCGCGCGGTGAACTTGATGGCGTTGCCCAGCAGGTTGGTGAGGACTTGCCGCAAACGGCCCGGGTCGCCGCGCAGCCAGGCCGGCAGCCGGTCGTCCACCCAGCAGACCAACTCCAGGCCCTTGCACTGGGCTGACTCCGCCAGCAGTTCGACCGTGCCTTCCACCGCCTCGCGCAGGTCGAAGTCAACCACCTCAAGCTTCATCCGCCTGGCCTCGATTTTCGAGAAGTCGAGGATGTCGTTGATGATGCCCAGCAAGGCGTCGGCGCTGCGGCGGACCGTCTCCACGTATTCGCGCTGTTCGGCCGTCAGTTCGGTGTCCAGCAGCAAGCCAGTCATCCCGATGATGGCGTTCATCGGGGTGCGCAACTCATGGCTCATGTTGGCCAGGAACTCGGATTTGAGGCGGGTGGACTCCACCGCCAAGTCGCGGGCTTTGGCCAGTTCTTGTTCGGCCTGGATGCGCTGCGTGATGTCTTTGGAGATGCCGAAAGTGCCGACGATCTCCCCCTGCTCGTTGCGCAGCGGCAGCTTCGAGGTCAACACCCAACTGACCCGCCCGTCGGGCAGCGTTTCCTTCTCGGCCAGGCCCACGACCGGCTGGCCGGTGCGGATGATGCGCTGCTCATCCTCGAAGGCGGGGCGGGCGTGTTCCTCGGTGAAAAAATCAAAATCCGTCTTGCCCACCAGCTCCGCCGGGTCGCTGAGGCCGAACTTCTCCGCTAGCGCCCGGCTGCACTGGACAAAGCGCGACTGGGCGTCCTTGAAATAGATGGCGTCGGGCACGTTGTCCAGCAAGGCCCGGAGCAGGTCACGCTCGCGGGCCAGCGCCGCTTCGATGCGCCGCCGCTCGGTGACGTCCCAGAAAATGCCCTGCACCCCGATCACTTTCCCGGTGCCATCGTAGAGCGGCGTCTTGAGCACGTGCACAAAGAGCCGTTCACCGCTCGGCCGCACGTGCTCTTCGACCGTGTCAAGAACCGTGCCCGTGCGCATCACCCGGCGGTCATCGGCCTGGTACTTGCCGGCCAGTTCCGGCGGAAAAAAGTCAAAGTCGGTTTTGCCCAGGATTTCCTCCTGGGGCCGCCCCACTGTCTGGCAAAAGAGTTTGTTGACGAAGGTGAACCTGCCCTCGGTGTCCTTGCGGAAGATGTTTTGCGGCAGACACTCCACCAACGAATGGTAAAGCAACTCCGAGTCGCGCCGGGCGTCCTCGGCGCGCTTGTGCTCGGTGATGTCCTGCACCGTGCCTTCATAGCAGAGCAGTCGGCCCTGGGCGTTGCGCACGGTGCGGGCGTTCTCGGTTATCCAAATGACCTGTCCGTCCCGCCGATAGACCTGGGACTCGAAGCCGGCCACTTCGTCGTGCAGTCGCATGAGGCGGAGGAACTCGGCCCGCCGGCCGGGCTGAACGTAGAGTTGGTGTTCGATGTCCCCCACCGCCGCCATGAGCTGGGCCGGCGAATCGTAACCGAGAATCCGCGCCAGCTTGGGATTAGCCGCCAGCCACTGCCCCTCGGGGGTCGTCTGGTAGATGCCCTCGTTGACGTTCTCAAAGATGCCGCGGTACTTGACTTCGGCCTCGCGCAGGGCGGCTTCGCTTTGCTCGTGGCCGGCGATGCTTTGCTCGAGCTTGCGCAGGTTCCGGCGCAGTTCCAGGTGCGTGATTACCTGCCGGGCAAGGACCTGCAGCGCCTCTTCCTGGCGCGGCGCCAGCCGGCGCGGCGCCCAATCCAGCACGCACAAACCGCCAATGGCATGACCGCTCGGACTCACCAGCGGCGCCCCGGCAAAAAACCTGATCCCGGCCTGGGCGCCCGTCAGTGGATGCGCCGCGAAATCCGGGTCCGCCGCCAAGTCCTCGACCACAAACACGCCCGGCTTGAGGATGGCCCGCGCGCAGAGCGAGCAGCCCCGCGGCATTTCCCTCACCGCCAGCCCAACTTGGGCCTTCGCCCAAACCCGCTCCGCGTCCACGAATGTCACCGCGCCGATGGGAGTGCCGCAGATTTGCGCCGCCAGCCGGGCCAAGTCGTCAAACGCGGCTTCGGGCGGGGTGTCAAGGATTCGATAATCGCGCAACTCGGCCAACCGCTCGGCCTCGTTGGCCGGCAACTGCATCAACATCTCAGCCATAATTCGGCGCGTCCAACTCCGCCCACTATCAGGCAGGACCCCGCGCTATGCAAGCCGGCCCTTGAGGGGGGGCGGACCCCGATCATGTGACCGCACAGCCAGCGCGCGCGAGCTCTAATGCCGACGCCAGTTTGGGCTCCATCCGCCGGCGGGCTCCAGGGGCAGCTCTACGTTGAGTCAGCAGATTGGCCGCGGTTAGCAGCGCCGGCGCCGATTCGCGCCAGGGCGAACTGCCGGATCGTGTCACAGGCCTGCGCGGCCTTGGCGGATTCAGAGGGGGTGACTTCCGGCACGTCGCCGGGGTATCGCCGCGAGGGTCCGAACAGCTTCATCGCCGCCGCAGCCCTCACCAGTGCGTGATCCGGCGGCAAGGCCGGGCGGAGCAGGGACACAAGGTGCAGCAGGTCGTGGGTGCGTGGCGGCTCCGTACCATCGTCTAGCAGGATGGCTTTGAGGTATTTCTCGGCAGCCTGGTGCTCGTTCCAAGCCGCGCCGCGCGGGAAGTGCTGCTGCCCGTGCCGGGCATACGACCAGTCGTCCTCGGCAAATCGCAGCCAGGACTCGGTCTCGCGGGCTTTCTCAGGCGCCATAGAGGACGATGCCTTCTTGTTTAACGATGCGCGCCAGCACGGACGCGCCCCGTTGCCAATGAGACTCGTGCATCGGCACCAGGTCCAACGGGACGGGCCTGGGATAGAAGAGGCGCTCGGCTTCTTCGGCAATGGCCAACAGGTCGGTATCGTCCGGCACGACATAGAGAACGTCCACGTCGCTGTCGGGATGGGGGGTGTGGCTGGCGTGGGAGCCGAACAGAATGACCGCGCTGGCGCGGGTGGCCTTGGCAAGGCGCTCCGCCAGGTTCTTGAGGTTGAGGCTGGTGGTAGTCGTCACTTATGCAGCCTTTCCTTTCACTTGCTTGTGCTACTCATGCCGAAGAAGGATGGACACAAAAGGCGCTGTTGGTCAAGCCGGGGCTGGGCGCGCTGAGCGCGGCGCGAGTCAGACGACGCGCCCCGCCTGGCGCGACAAGCAATGAGAATCGAGGACGATGGCCGGAACGAGAACGAGAACGATTCTCACGTCAAGGGTTTTATCCGTGTCAGCCCGTGTGAGTCGGTGGCAAAACCCCACTCTCCGGTCCGCCTCAACTGGCGAGTACCTGTGCTGCGGCCAGCGGCGCCGGGGCGGCCTGGGCGCGGGCCAGTTCCCACAACCAGGCCTCGGCCTGCGTTCGCGCGGCCGCCATCTTGGGATACCGGATTTCCCGGTAGCCGGTGACGGTTTCGGGCAACCGCAGGATGCGCAAGAGTATCTCGTACTGGGCGGGGTCGGCGGCCGCCCGCGCGATCTGTGCCACCAGGCCGGCATACCAATCGCGGAACTCCTTCTCTGGACGGTGCCATTCCGGCAGGAGCCGCCGCAGCCAGCGCATCTGTTTGACCAAGTGGAGCATCCAGTCGCGGGTCTTCATGTTCCAGGCTACGTCGCGTCCCAGCACCGTGAACTGCGGCCGGTTCAGATGCCGGTAACAGATGCGGTCGCCGCGCGCCGGGTCCACGCCATAGCGAGCGCGGTCGCGCCGCCGCTTCTCCACGCTCGTTAGCAAGTGGGCGACATAGACCTCGTCCTTGATGGCCATGACCTTGTGCAGGTTCCAGATAACCGCTTTGGTGGCCGCATACTCCTGCTCGGGACGGTCCAGGCCGTGCACTTGCCTGACCAACTCCACGTAGCGGCGCGCGTAGTCCAGCCCCTCAAACTGGACCAGGTCATAGACGCGCTGCGCGAAGTCGCGCCGGGTCGCCTCGTCCACTTGCAGGCGTTCGACGGCCCGCTCCACCATCTGCCGGTAGCCTGCGGCCAGGCGCCGCCCGCGCCACCGGGTTTTGGCCAGAATCGCCGCCTTGTCCGCGACCAGCGCTTCGCACGTCTCCGCTTCCTTGAGCAAGCCGGCGGCGCGGCCAACGCTGGCCGGATCATGCGCCAGCATCCGTCCCAGACAAAACGCCTTGAGATTCTCGGCCGCTGCCCCGCCCAAACCAGTCTGGATGCCCCACTCCAGGCTTTCGAGGCTCACCGGCAACAGGCCCAGTTGGCAGGCGACCCCCAGCATGACCAGGTTGGCGTGGAGCTGCGTGCCGAAGAACTGCTCCGCCAACGCCGAGACGTCGCCACTGAAATAAGACTCCGGGCGGACATGCTGCCGGAGCGTCGCCTCCAAAGCCTCCACCTCAAAGTCGTCCTGACCCAGCAGCGTCAGAATCGTCGGGGTCTTGTGCGTATTGACCACGGCGGCGGTGCGGCGGCGGCTGGCGACGCGCAGGTTGGTGGAGGGGTCAATGCCCCGCACGGCCTCCAGCAGGTCAATGCCCAGCAGCAAATCGGCCTTGCCGTAAGGAATGATGTTGGAATAGAAAGGCGCGCCCTCCGGCGCATAGGTAATCATCGAATAGACCCCGCCGTTGCGAATGGCCAGGCCTTTCTTGTCACAGAACCCGACCCGGTAGCCCTCGCGATGCCCGGCCAGCACCAGGACCGCGGCGGCCGTGCCGATGCCCATCCCGCCCACCCCCGCCAAATAACCACGCCACACCCCGGCCAACGGGCGGCGCTGCGGTTTGGGCAACTGGCCGAAGTCCAGCCGCTCAATCAGTGACTCCGGCTTCCGGGTGCGGGTGATGATGACTTCTTCAAAGGACGGACAAGCCTTCACGCGCGGGCCATCGTTGCCGGTGGGAACCAGGAAGCGCGTGCAGGCCCCGTCGGCCACGCACCAGGTCAAATCGGTCTGCACCTTTTGCCCGTAAGGGGTTTGCTCGAGCGTCAAACCCGGGCAGCCGGTGGCCTTGGTGCACTCGCGGCAGTTCTCGCACACCTCCGGGGTAACGTTGATGTGGCGCTTGGTGGGAACATAGCCCTTGTCCTTGAGCAGCCGCCTTTCCTCGCGGGCCGCCCGCCGGTAGAACGTGATCGCGCATTCCTTATCGGCCACAATCACTTTGACGCCCGGCTCAAGAATCGTTTTCTCCAGCAGTTCCCGGTAGGTCTCCGGCTCGGCGGGATTGACCCGCGCCACCGTGGCGCCCGTGTTGGCCTGGTCGGTCAGCCCGGCGATCACCGCCTCCACCCTTTGCGCAAAGGTCTCCTCCCCCAGCACGCTCTCCGTCGTGCCGGGCGTGGGCTGATGCCCCGTCATTGCCGTGGTCTTGTTGTCCAGGATGATGTAGGTGATGTCCTGCCCGTTTTTGAGGGAGTTCGAGATGGCGATCAGGCCGCTGTGGAAAAACGTCGAGTCGCCGAGGAAGGTGACTTGTTTGTTGCGAATGAACCGGTCAATGCCCGCCCCCGTGCCGCCCCCCAGCCCCATCCCGCTGTAGTTGTGCATCAGCTCCTTGGTGGGCTCGAACATCAGCATCGTGTGACAGCCCGTGTCGCCGTGAAACACCAGGTCCACCGGCCCCTGGCCGTGCGCCCGTTGCATGTAGCGCGCGTCGCGGAATTGCCGCTTGACTTCCAGCAACACCGCCGCTGAATCCCGGTGCGGGCACCCGGGGCAGAACGTCGGTGTGCGGGCCGGGACCTTGACCGCCGCCGCCTTCATCTCGGCGATTAAGTCAAGCTCGCCCTCCACGCGCGCGCGGTCCAACTGCCCCGCCAGCCCCGGCAGCGCCAGAAACAGCCGCCCCAGCCGGTCAATGAGCTTGCTCGGATTGAGGCCGCGCGACTCCGGGATGCCGGCCAAGCCGTTGGGAAACTGCTTGCCCCAGACGTTCTCCGCCCGGGCCGGCGATTCGTGGTTGGCAGTCTGCCGCGCCCGCCCGATGATCTCCGCCACCTGCTCTTCCAGGAACCCGCGCCGCTCTTCAATCACGTAGAGGTCCTTGAGCCCCTCGGCAAACGCCATCACCACCGCCGGGTCCAATGGGTAGGTCAGCCCGACCTTCAAGATGGGGAAATGGCCGTCCAGCCCCAATTCAACCAGCGCGTGGCGCAGGTAACAGTAGGCCATCGCCGACGTAATAAAGCCCAGGCCGTGCGTCGGCGGCGCGGCGGGCCGAAGGACGCGATTGACCCCGTAGCGCCGGGCGCTGGCCCACAACCGGGCGTATCGCTCCGGCAACTGTTGTTCCTTGCGCCAAGTGCGCGGCGGCAGCAGCACCGTCCGCTCGAAATCAACCTTGGCGGTCTGGAGCGTGACGCGCTCCTTGGTGTTGACGGCGGGGAACTGGTTGGGCCGCACCTCCACCGTGCCGCCGCCATCGGCCTGGTTGGTGGTGACCAGGTAGCCGATATACAGCCCGCTTTCGCGGGACAGCTTGAAGGCCAGTGGAATCCAATCCTTCAACTCCTGGGGGTCGCTCGGCTCCAGCACGGGCATCATCAGGTGCTTGCACAAATACCGCGAATCGGCGGGCACCTGGGTCGAGTCGCTCCACGGATCATCCCCCAGCACAATCACCGCCCCGCCTTCGGGATGCGCCCCTACCAGATTGCCCAGCGCCAGCGCATCGGCCGCCACGTGCAGCCCGACGCTTTTCTGGACGGTGATGGCCCGCAGCCCGTGCATCTGGGAGCCGTTGACCATCGCCGCCCCCAGGGCCTCGTTGTTGGCGATGGTCGCGCGGATGCCGTGGGCGTTGAGCAGGTCGGCGATGTCCTGCGCCGCATCGAAAAAGCCCGACACCGGCGAACCTGGGTAGCCGGTCCAGAGGTGCGTCCCCCCGTCGGTCTCCAGGCAGCCTTTGACCAGCAGCTCATTGCCCGTAAAGACTTCCAGGCCAGACTCTTTCGTGAATCGCGGGTCGTTCTTCACGCCGGCCCCATTATCCCAAGCCCCGACCCCGTTGGCAAGCGTTGAGTTCGCTCGGGCGCGGCAATCTACGAGCGACACTTGGCCTCCTAAGCGCGGAATTCACTCCGCAGCCCGCTGGCCTGACCCGGAGCGCGGAATTCATTCCGCAACCTGCTCACCTGGCGGACAGCCCGGCCGGGTGAACTGCGCTCTGACCTGCCCGCCAGCCATTCCCGAGGGGAATTGACGTGAATAGCCGTCGGCGTCAGCCTACGGGGCCAGGGCCGAATGGCCAGCGACCCGAACGGGGTCGGACATGACGAGCCACCGTGATTGTCCGGCCCCGTTGGGGCCGTGGACGTGCGGGGTCCGCAACCGTGGGTGTCACCCACGGCTATTCAGGTTTTCCCCTGCCGGGGAATACTCCGCTCGCCTCCACAGCTTCAGCGAAACGCCGATGCCTAAAATCACCGTATTGCCGGCCAACCTCTCCGCCGAGGTGGAGCCGGGCGAATTGCTGCTCAAGGCTGGCGAGCGCACGGGCGCGCAAATGAGATTCGCCTGTGGCAGTTGTTTCTGCGGCACTTGCGTCGTCGAGGTCGTCAGCGGCATGGACAACCTCTCCGCGCCTACGCCCGCCGAACTCGATGTCCTGGCGCAAATCAACAAGAACCCGGCGCAATACCGCCTGGCCTGTTGCACGCTGCTGGAGCGCGGCGAAGTCCAAATCCGCGTGCGTGAGTAATGGCGATCGGGCATCGTAGCCCAAATATCCTGTGTGCCGGTCACGAGGATGATCTCTGAAGTCAGGCACTGCCCAACCGGCCGCGGCATGACTTGGCGGCTTTGACAGCGCGAAGCCTCTGGCCGTTTTCGCCAGTTGACCGTTGGCGGCGTTTCGTGGACGCTGCGCGCCGCTGTGTTGTTTGGTGCGCACATGCCCGCCAGTGGCGGCGTCTGGAAGGCGCTGGAGCGCGGCATCCGCATCGGGTGCGACATCGTCCAACTGTTCGTCAAGAACAATCTCCAATGGTTCGGGCGGCCCTTCACGCCCGCGGAGCTGGCCCAGTACGCCAACCAATTGGCCGCCGGCAAACTGGCGCGCGTCTTTGGCCACACCGGCTACCTCATCAACCTCGCCGCCCCGGCCTCGCCCAAGCGCGACAAATCGCTCCGCTCGCTTACCCAGGAAATCCAGTTGGCGGCGGACTTGGGGTTGCCCTTTCTGGTGATGCACCCAGGCGCGCATTTGGGCCAGGGCGAAGGGCCGGGCCTCCGGCAACTGGCCGCCGGCTTGGACGAGGTTTTCGCCGCCACGCGCCATTGCCCGGTGCGGATCGCCTTGGAAAACACCGCCGGGCAAGGCACCTACTTGGGCGGCCAGATTGACCAGTTGGCTGAGGTCTATCAGCGGGTCAAGCGGCCCCGCCGGCTGGCCGTGTGCCTGGATACTGCCCACCTGTTTGCCGCCGGCTACGACATCCGCACCCCCAAGGGCTGGGATGACCTCATCGCGCAGGTGGACTCCCTGCTGGGGCTTAAGGAAGTGCTGGCCGTGCACCTGAATGACTCCAGGGGCGAGCTGGGTTCGCGCCGGGACCGCCACGCCCACATCGGCGAAGGCAAACTCGGCCGCGCCGCCTTTGGCCACATCGTCAATGACCCGCGCTTGGCCGCACTGCCCGGCTGCCTGGAGACTCCCAAGTCGCCCGACTTGCACGAAGACGTGGCCAACTTGGCCGTGCTCCGGTCACTCGTCAACTCCTCATAGAGGTCGCGCAGGTGTTCCTTGAGGTCGGCGAGCGACTCGCCTTGAGTCATGTAGTCTGGGAATTCCTCCAGGTAGCCCAGCCACCAGTCGCCGTCCTGCCAATACACGTACCGCAACGAGTCCATGCCCACAACCTATATTTGGAACGCCAGAGCGCAAGGATTTGGTCGGGCCGAGGCCCCAATCTCAGGATACTTGGGGGGCGTGGTTTGACCCTCAACTCTCAACCATCAACCATCATCCACATGCCCGCACTCCGCATTTAGATGAACTTCAGCCGCCGCGCGGCGAAGGCCACCATGCGGCAGAGCAGCCAGCCGTGGCGCCAGCGGTGGATGTTGGTGCGGCCATAGGTGCGGGCGCGGTAGCGGATCGGCAGGTCCACGAGCCGCAGATTGAGCTTGGCCGCGCCAAAGAGCAGATCGAAGTCGCCGAACGGGTCAAAGTCGCCGAAGTAGGCGCGGTTGCGGGCGATGGCTTCGTAGTCGCGGCGAAACAAGACCTTGGTCCCGCAGAGGGTGTCCTTGAGCGGCTGGCCGAGCAGCCAACTGAACGCCAGGCCGAAGAGCTTGTTGGCGACCAGGTTCAGCAATTGCATCGAAGCCGCCTCCATGGGATAGACCAGCCGCACGCCGTTGATGAACTCCCCGGCGCCAGAGCGGGCCGCCTCATAGAACTTGGGCAACTCCTCCGGCGGCACCGTCAGGTCGGCGTCCAGGACGAACAACAGCTCCCCGGTCGCGGCGGCAAATCCTTCGCGCACGGCGCCGCCTTTGCCGACGCTTTGTTGCTTGAGCAGCTTGATCTGCCGCTGCGGATATTGGGCCGCCACGCGCTGGATTTCGGCCCAGGTGTTGTCCCGCGAGTGGCCCTCGACGAAGATCAACTCCGTGCCCAGCCCCAGCTCGGGCGTCCGCCCAACGGCGGCTTCAATGTTGCCCGCCTCGTTGCGGGCCGGGATCACCACCGAACAACGATAATGCCGCGACTCAGACGGGGCGGGGCGGGGGCGGGCGATTTGGAAGACCGTCAGACACAGCGGGGGCAGCAGCGGGGCCAGCCAGCGATTGAGCACCGGCTCCAGCAACGGCATCCGCGCCGGCCACAAGATGCGCTTGTCGGTTCTGATCAGTTCCCACCCCGCCAGAAAGAGCAGGTTCTTTACGTCCGCCGCCGCGAGCCAGTTCTGCGGGAGCGTGGGGGCTTTTGCGCCGGCCCGCTCCGCCGCTGCCAGGATCGGCCGCCACAGGTTGTTGAAGAAGTTCAGCACCAGGCGCGTCCGCGGATGGGCCAGCCGCCGGGCTCGTTCCAGCAAGGCTTGGACGTCCGGCACGTCGTTGACCAGGTCCGACACGATGATGTAATCGAACTGTTCTTCGCTGGCGAACGCGGCGGCGTCGGCGACGTGGAATTCGAGCTCCGGATGCCGCTGGCGGGCCAGCGCCACCATGGCCGGGCTGAAATCCACCCCTGCCCCGCGGGCCGGCCGCACGGCGGCCAGCAAGTCCCCCAGCCCGCAGCCTAGTTCCAGCACGCGCGCGCCGGGTGGGATCAGGAAGGCGTAGTGCTTCTGGAGCAACCAGTGGTACTGCCGTCCGCTCTCCCGCGGGCGGTGCGGGGCGCGCTGCTCGTAAAAGGCCTGGCGGTCGGGCGCTGTGCTCGGTTGTGTCATGGTGCTGCTAGGCGCAAAGTGCTGGGGCGCAGGGCCGCCACACGCGTCGGAGCCTCTCATTCACACCCAGCTTCAGGTGGGTGTTAATGAGAAGCGCGTGCGCGACCAATCCGCAATCCGTAGCGACGGGCCGGTGGGTGTCAATCAGCCCCATGTGCGCCAGCAGCTTCTTCATCCTTCGTTCCCTTCGTTGCCTTCTGTTGGATTTCGCTCACGCGGCCAACTCCACGCCCGCCCGGCGCAGCATCTTGCCCCGATAGGAAACCCCGGCGAACCGAATGATCACTATTTGGCCCGGCGTAATGTTCGCGGCGGCGTTGAGCGGCTCGTGGCGGTTCGGGTTGTAGGGGACCTGCTCGCCAACGCTGCCCTCCAGCTTCAGGCCGGCGTCTTCCAGTGCGGACACCAACCGCCGGGCGATCGCCAGCACGTCCCGGGCCGGCACCGCCCGGCCCTCCGCCTCCAACAAATGCGCTTGCTTGGCTAGTTGGGCGGCCGGCGCCCCGGCGCTGCTCATGAGCCGTTCCACCGTGGCGTGGACGGCCGCGTCCAGCCGCACCGCTTCGCCGCTGCGCTGGCTTTCCAAGTCGCGCTTGAGGTTCGCCACGGTTTTCTCCCGCTCAGCCAACTCCAGCCGCAACGCCTGGGTTTCTCGTTCCAACGCCAGGATGCGTTCGGCCATCTCGGCTGCCGCCGGCTCGCTCCCGCCAAAGACTCGTTTCAACCATTTCATAGCCTTGCCTTCGACATCAGCGCCGCCCGAATCACTCCCCGCATCCGCGGTTCCGCCCCTGGCGCCACCCAGCACCAATCGCGCAGGTTCTCGTCCTGCTCCCCCCACGCGCGCTCAATCGGGATGTAGCCCGGGGCGCACTCGCCGTAGCCCAGCACGACCACAAATGAGTCCGGGCGCGACTCCTGGGCAAAGAGCTGAAACTCGACGTAACTCTCCGCGGGCAGCAGCAGCAGGTGGGCGCCCCCGAAGTCCAGCGCGGGCACGTCAATCACCTGGCCCGCCTCAACGCGCTGCCGCCAGCTCAGCCCCAAAGCCGCCAGGCACTGCTGGAACGGCGGCGACTCCTGGCCCAACCGCCGGCGCAGGTCCTCCGGCGTGAAGCCAGGGCTTTGGCGCGGCAGCAGCCGGAGCGGCACTTTGCGGAAGGCTATCGAATTCAGCCGTTGCCGTTGAGTGGCCTGCCACGCCCCCACCAGACCTTGGTAAATCGCGTCCCGCAACACCGGGCGATTCTCCGGGGAACCATCGTTGTATTTGCCGGCCGTGACGTTGCCGCTGCAACCGCTCGCGTAGATTTGGAACACCGCGGGGTCATCGGCCTGCCGCCGCTGCCGCGCCAAACCCACAAAGTCACTCGAGACCTCGCCTTTGCCGTAGTAGCTCATCGGGTGCGTGGCGTAACAACTGAGCGCCGCCACGGGCCGGTCGCCGTCCCAGAAACTTAGTGTCTTGAGCCAGGGGTCAATGGTCCCTTCCGGCGCGGCATGGGCGTCCGGGTCCTTCGTCGCGCTGGTCCGGCCATAAGAAAGCTGGCCGTCCGGTCGGAAAAAGCGCCGGTTCGACGCCACGCGCTCCACTTTTGCCTGGCCAAGCCCCAGGTGGGTGATCGGGCGCGGGTGGCGCAGGGCTTCGCGCGCCGCCTCGGCAACCCGCGTGACCGCCTGCTCATGAAAGTCGAGCAAGCAGATGCTCCCGGCGCACTTGTGCTCGGCCAGAATCCGCTGGGCGGTTAGATCGGCCACCGGCGCATCGTGTTGATGCACGCTGCTGACCAAGACGTGCCCCGGCTCGGTTTGCGCGGCCGCCGCCAGCGCCCCGCGCCAGCCCTCGTAAGCGTCATTGCGAATCTCGCACCAGTCCACCGCCACCAAGACGACCGGCGCGTCTGTGCCCTGGAGCACAAATCCGCGCGCATAAAGCGGGTCCCCCACTCGTTGGACGGGCGCGATGCCCCCGCCCATGCACGGATGGCCCAGTGGCGGTGTGACCTCAGTGCTGAAGGTGGCCAGCCGAAAGGCGCTGCCGCCGCCCGCACCGGCCCGGCCGCCCGCCAGCCCAGCCGCCAGCCCGGCGGCGCCCAAACCGCCCACGCGCACGAATTCACGACGGCGCCAACACTGCCTGCTCACGGCTCTTGCCTACCACGTTTTCCGCCGCAATGCACCACCGATTTTCGGCCAACGCGGGCCGGCGGCAGTCGGCTACGGCTCCAGGTCGCTGTAAGACATAAGCTTGATGCCGCGGGTTTGAATTGCCTGTTTGACCCGTTCGCTCGTGAAGGCCTTGGTGACGGCGTCCCGCTCCGCGGCCACGTTGTAGTAGCCGAGGTGGCCGAGCGCCCGCATTTCGGGAGTGTCCAGGCCGGGATGCTCCACCAGCAGCCAGCGCCCCGGCGCCAGCCCTTGGACGAGCTTGAGCAGGGCGGCTTCACGCTCGGAGGGCGTGTTGCCCGGAAAGCCGCCAGCGAAACTCAAGCCGGTATCTTCGAGCCGCAGTTTGTACTGCTGAGCCAGCCTGGCCGTCAGGGCGCGCAGCGGCGGGGTGCAAACGGCCGTGAACATGTGCGCGGACACGTGGCTGACGCGCGGCAGGCGCCGCTTAGCCAGCTCGATTTGCGCCCGCAATTCGCGTTCCACCTCGTCGAGCCGCGGCTGGGCTTCCAGGAAACCCGTGTCGGGCGGGAAATCCTTCCGCTGGCTGGTCATGGGCCGGAAATAGCCGTCTTGGTCCACCAAGCTCGGGGCGTGGGTCAGCGGGCGCCATTTGCAGCGTTCCCATTCGCTGGTGAGGCACAAGTGCACGCCCGCGTCAAGGCCCGGATTCTCCTTGAGCAACCTCACCGCGTCCAGGAACCAAGCGCCCGGAACGATCACCTCCACCGAGCGCACAATGCCTTCCCGGTAACAGCGGATGCAGGCCTCGTTGGCCGCTTGGCACACGCCCATGTCATCCGCGCGCACCAGCAATTGGGTCTCGGCGGCGCTTGCCGGGCCGCCGCCGCCCGCCGCCCACAGCAGAACCGCCAAGCCCCACACCAATGGGCACGCGGCGCCAAACGCGCCTCGCGATCTTGCCCTTGGACCCGCCCGCCCGGGCCCCAACCCACGCAACGACGACAGTGGTTTCATATTTTGCTCACCGCTGATTGCTTCCGCCAGTGCGGCGGCTCCCGCAAGCGCTGCGCGGGCGTTGGGAGCGCGGCCCGCGCCACAGTCACCACCCCCTTAGAACGGGCGTTTGGGAATCTCGAAGCGCGCCCGGGAGAAATCGGCTTTGTGCGGCCCCGGCGGCAAGACGGGCGTGGCTGTGATTGGCGACACCCCGATGCCCCCAAGACTGAGTCCGTCCGTCACCGTTGGGCGCGTGAACAGACCCGCCGGGCCCAGCGGCCGCAGAAACTCGGAGAGATTCACCGTGGCGGCCTCCTTGGCTTGGTTGATCGGCGGGGCGACGACTGGGTTGAGTTGCTGGCGGGTCAGATCGGGTTGGAGGTTGACCGGGTCAAGCGCGCCCTGCAGCGGGCTGGCCAGCTCATTGGCGCCCAGGTCGGCGACGGGTTTCCTGTCCGCAGCCTCCAAGCCAATTGGCTGGAAACGGTTCAAACCCGGCGGGCGCAGGCCGCCCTTGAACAGGTCAGACAGCCCGCTCTGAACCAGTGAGTCGGGCGAAAAATCCCGATTGCGCCCAAACCACCTGTCGTCCAAGCGCGTCCAACTGCCAAGGTCCAAAAGCTCCAGACCCATCGCTTGGCGCACGCGGCTGGTTTCGATCCCTTCGCCGCTTGACCCGTCTTTCCCCACCCTGGTCAGGTCGCTCCCCAAAAACGGCCACAAGCCCTTGCCTGACAAATCCGCCTCCGCCTTCTCCTGTTCCTTGCGGCTCTGTTCGTCCATCTTCTCCAGGTAGCGCTGCAAGTCTCCCCGGCGCGGCTCACGCCGCTCTTGCAGGTCTTCCAGGCTGAAGCCGCGCACGCCGAAGGCCCTGTCGGCGCTTTTCTCACTCAAAGCGAAATCATCCGGGGTCATTTGAATCCAGTTGCCCCGCCGGTCCAGCAGGTCTCGTTCGCGCGCGGTAAGGCCCCTGGCCGCCGGCTTGCTGGAGGGCGTATAGACCGAAGAGAACGGAACCGCCGTCACTCCGCCCAGGGAGTCGTCCTTGTCCAACAGCCCGCCGAATGAACTGGAGCGGTCTTTCTTCTCGGCTTGCGGCATGGTGGGAGACTCTTTGCTGTCCGAAAACCGCACCTTCTCGCCCGCCCAAAGGGAGCAAAAGCAAGCGCCCCCGGCCACCGCCAGCACCATCACGGCGGCCGCTCTTGACACCCGGTTGAATCGTCTTCCCGACATTTGCGCCCTGCCCTCAGACCAGCCAGGCAAACCTGCCTCGCCACCCAATCGCCAACCCATCTTTACACCATTATGACCGCCACGCCAGCTAATTGTTCAACGGAACTTCCACCGCTTTTGGGGGCATAGACCCGCATAGGACCTCGATTTGACGCGGGTTTCTGCTGTCTTGGCCTTTTGCCTCATTGTAGGCGTGTTGTTTTCTTCCGCTTTCTGCATCTTTTCTGTTGACATCGGAC
>Ga0315268_10000477_pt1 | contig 47169 bp, 43 predicted proteins | sample C1_top_MG_FD_204535 | JGI IMG/M metagenome (GOLD analysis project Ga0315268, IMG submission 204535) | Sediment microbial communities from Yellowstone Lake, YNP, Wyoming, USA - C1_top | ecosystem: Environmental > Aquatic > Freshwater > Lake > Sediment | place: USA: Wyoming | collected 2017-08-01 | reverse complement strand
TGGCGGCAGCGAGGACACGGTCTTCTAATTCTCCCGTGGATGACAACTTCTCATGCTGACCTAATCTCTCACCGCCCTGGTCGGATTTACTCCGCCATATTTATGCGGATTTGGACCGCCATTCACACCACGAACCGGGGGATAGGTATAACGGGCCCCATAAAGAACGAACGGACGCAGCGCGGACATGATCGGACGGGGTGGCCCGTTAATCTCAAACACCAAACCGGCGGCACCGAGACGCTGAATCGCCGCGTGGGCTTCGAAACGAGAAAGCTGCATCGCCTCCCCCAATACGGCATAGGGCAACCACTGGCCTTGGAGGGTAACCAGCTTCATGGCAACCGCGAGGTCCTGTGGTTTTAGAACCCACTGGCGGCTGGCAGCCCGCTTTAGGGCCACTGATTTTTCTGACGTGGAATGTCTCATATGCTGTATGCATACAGCATTTAAAGAGGATTGTTGCCAGTCAACAGCCGGGAATCTGCTGATCTATCACAGCCTGGGTTTACAACTGTTGGACCTTTTCGAGCATCTCCTGCGCGTGCCCCTCGGCGGTGACACCGTATAACGCCTCTTGCAGTAGTCCGGCTTTATCGATGACAAAGGTCGAGCGCACGATGCCCAGCTTCTTCACACCATTCTTTTCCTTTTCCTGCCATACCCCGTAGCGCTCACACAGCTCGCCGCTGGTATCCGCCAGCAGATCGAGCTTCAGCCCGTATTTGTCGACAAAAACCTGGTGACTCGCGCAGGAATCCTTGCTCACGCCGATGACCACAGCATCGAGCTTGGCAAACGCGCCGGCCAGCGCCGTGAACTGGTTCGCTTCAATGGTACAACCCGGCGTGTCGTCCTTCGGATAGAAATACAACACGACGTGCTTCTTGCCCTTGAAATCTGACAACGAAATAATCTCGTTGCGCTGATTGGGCGAACGGAAATCGGGTGCGGCCTGATTCTTTTTTAACATGCGGGCATCCTGAGCGAGATAGTTGTTCCTGCGTGACAGGAAAGGTTTGCAGACAGCAGGGTTATTCAAACCCAACGAAAACGACATTACGCAATCGCGATGGCGCATTCAAGCCCACAGATTCAGGGTTTTATTTGGTGCGGCGCAAAGCGGGTAACGTGAGTGCCATTACCTCTCCCAAGGAGACGCGCCCGCCGTGGACGACAAATGAATCACTTTAAAAGAGGATGATCCTTCGGCAATTGCTTTGCGTACCAGATGGCCAGCTTGTGCTTCATGGTTTGTTGCGAGAGCTGATCTTCCGGCAGGGCTTGAATAACTTTATCGTGCACCAGCAGGCGGTAGATAAAGAGGATTTTCTCGCTGGCCGAATCCGCCGGCTCAAACACGACGGCGCCCCGTTCTTCCCCATACTTCATGCCGGCGAGAATCGCGGCCTTAACCAATTCTGCCTCATGTTTTAACTTATTCATGGCGACCTCGGTTGTTCACAGGCATGATTCAAATGTGTCTGACCCTGTTGATTGCCATGGATGATGGCAGAAGGGTTTATGCGATGCAATTATTACAACATGTTGAAAAAACCACTAATTGAAACCAACCCCTACCTGCGGGTTCCAGAGAAATACCGGTCCAGCTCCACCGCGGTCGAGACGGGTGCGACCGTCAAGTCTGTGGAACGTTCTCTCACCCAGAACGGAAAAACTGGGCAGTTCAAGAAATAGCAAAACTCCGTTCGACAACCTCTAAAAATATTTTCTCCATCGGTTTGTAGTTATTGCCCAACCCTGCCTGTACCGCCGCAAAGTACTCCTTCTTTTTTCCTCGGCAATCAAGCTGAAATCGAGCAACGGCAGCCCTGCCTGCAACACCAATTAGAGTCGAGAGAATACGGGGCACTCTACCGTTCCCTTTCCGAAAGGGATGAATCAGAACCAACTCCGTACGCACCTCGGTAACGCCAGGACAACCTCAGCCCTGTCCTTGAAGTTGCACGGGGTGTAATGGAATGCCCTAGCGCCCCCCTGTTTAAACTCCACCATCAAGGCTGGGACGCGCGCTGTCGCCTCGTTCAGGCGGCCTTCTTCCGCTTGGTCTGTAGCACAACTTTCTTACCGGCCCGCGCCAGCATGTTTACCAGCATGTCGATTGTGAACAGCGCGATTTTCCCGCGCACGAGATCGCTGATACGCGGCTGCGATACGCCGAAAAGCTTGGCGGCCTGCGCCTGAGTCAAGGCCTTGCGCTTGATGAGATCCCGCAGCTCGATCATGAGATCGGCACGGATGCGCAGGTTCTCCGCCGTCTCTTTGTCGAAACCGAGAGCGGCGAACACATTACCTTCGGTGCGGGTCATCTTCATGGTTGCCTCTGCCGTGTAGCAATTAACTGTTTGTACCGGGTACTCGCAAGCTCGATATCGGCCTTGGATGTTTGTTGCGTTTTCTTCACGAAGGCGTGCAGCACATACACGGCTTCGGCAAACTTGGCGATGTACATTACCCGGTATTCGTCGCGGCCGTGCACCCGGACTTCCTTCACGCCGGTGCCGACCGTAAGCATCGGCTTCCAGTCCGAGGGCTCGCGGCCACGCTGAATCTGGTAAAGTTCGAAACCCGCATCCTGGCGGGCCTCCTCCGGAAACCGCCGGATGTCATCGTGGGAGGAGCCTAGCCAGATCAGCGGTTTCATAGAATATAAAGAAATTATATAAAGTTTTATATATATGTCAAACCACGTTAGCACAGCCGAAAAATCACGGCACCTGTGCCCGCTGGGACATTTCAGCTTCGTGTACCCGCCCCTATGTGGGCGGAAACGTCCGCATGGGACGTTACTGATGAACGTCATACTCGCGGCGTGCGCCTATCCTTGGACGGTTATCTCCCGTGGAACAGCGCTTACATGGCAGCCCTAGAAGACGCGAGTGTTAGGCAGGATAGAGAATCGCGGCCTTAACCAGTTCTGCTTCGTGCCTTAACTTGTTCATGGCGACCTCAGCGATAACCGTGAGGTGACCCCGGTTCTTTCTGGCCGGACAGTACCTTGGCAATGCTGATCGCTACGGCCTTGGTGCCTACCTTCACCGATGCACTCGTGCCTTCCAGATCGCCGGCTTGCGGACTGGCCATGCCGGACTTGGAAACACGCGCCACCACGATTACCTCGGGCACGCTCGACAAATTCATCTCCGGGCTCATGCCCTGGCTATCGTCCAGGACGACGGTGACGGGCAGGTCCTTGACTTGTTTGCGCACAATCGCCAACGGCATGCGCGGGCCTTGCACGGCGCGCGCGAAGATAAAGACCACATCATTCGGCGCGGCTTTTTTGGCCAGCGCGGGGCTCAGCGACACCGTCACCTTGAGGGAGGCGGCTGCCTTATCCGCTACGGGCGCGGCCTCTGCACTGCACGGGTAACCGGTAACGCTGATGGCAGTCATAACGGCAATCATGCCGAGGTACTGCGCTGCTGACTGAAGTCTGGAAATTGTCATGTTCTCTCCTTACGTTGGAAACAAAGTGGGCCGGGGTGATTTATTATAATCAACCCCGACCCCGTTATCTCGGCCTGTCTGCGACAGGGTTACCCCCCTATCCGTTCAGCGCCGGGTAATCGGTATAGCCCTTGGGACCCGGCGTATAGAATGTCGCCATGTCCGGGGCGTTCACCGCCACTCCGGTTTTCCACCGGGTCACCAGATCCGGGTTGGCGAGGATCGGCCGCCCGACGGCAATCAGGTCACACTTGCCCGCGGCCAGGTCACTCTCGGCGCGCGCGGCATCGTAGCCGCCAGAAAGAATCAGCGTACGTGTGCAGGTCTTGCGGAACATCGCCTTGATGGAATCGGACACCGGCGGCGCACCCATCGGCGAGTGGTCCACGAGGTGGATATAGACCAGCCCGCGGGTGTTGAGCTGTTGCGCCAGATAGGTGTAATCCGCTGCCAGCGCGTCGTACAGCGGCATGTCGTTGAACACCCCAAACGGCGAGAGGCGGATCCCGACCCTGTCCTTGCCTATCGCGCCGATCACCGCCTCGACCACTTCGAGCACAAAGCGCGCGCGGTTTTCGATCGAGCCGCCATAACGATCCGTGCGCAGATTCGTGTTCGGGCGGATAAACTGTTCGAGCAAATACCCATTGGCGCTGTGCAGCTCAATGCCATCGAATCCCGCCGCCACGGCGTTTCTCGCGGCTTGGGAAAATTCTGCGATGGTGGTCTTGATATCCGCCTCAGTCATCGCCTGCGGCACAGGGTGCGGCTTCAGGCCCTCGGCATCGGTATACATCTCGCCGGCGGCCGCCACGGCCGACGGCGCCAGCACGCGCGCGCCTGCAGGCAGATTGAGCAGGTGGGCAATGCGCCCGCAGTGCATGAACTGCATGAACATCTTCGCACCCTTGGCATGCACCGCGGCGGTTATGGGTTTCCACCCCGCCACCTGCGCCGCGGAGAAGATCCCAGGTATCCGCGGGTAGCCCAGCCCATTCGGTGACGGGGACGTGCCCTCCGTGATGATGAGACCGACGGTGGCCCGCTGTGCGTAGTACTGTGCCATGAGCGCGTTGGGAATGTTGTCGGTGGCGCGGTTGCGCGTCAGTGGACACATGACCAGACGGTTCTGCAATGTCAGCGATCCAAGTACAGTCTTAGAAAATAGAAGAGACATAGTTACTCCTCAATAGGATTGTTTAACTACGGCTAAATTTACGATGGCACGCCACTTTACACCATGCTTCATGCTGACGGTAATCGCGGCCGGTTCCAAGCGACACACTGTCCGGACAGCCCTGGATGTGCTGTCGCTATCGCAGTAAAGGAGGAGTAGAGATTTACGGTGGTCTTATACGAGTAGTTCCGATAAGGCTAGCCATCAGGTTTCTCTATCGCTGCTTGCTAAAGGAGTACTCAGTAGCCCTTCGATTGAGCCACGATCCATTATTGCCTAACGAACCTCGACTTTTAGCTCTCATGACTGACCCTCCCCGCTTACGCTCTTGCCATCGTCGGAACGGAGGGTCCAGAACGACAGCGATGACAGCATCGCCAAACCGCCCAGGGTCAGGAATGCTTGGTGGAGCGCGGTCGTCACGGCCGCTTGGTCCGTTTGCGACAACTGGCCCAGGTACCAGCCAGTGATCAGCGACCCGCTGGCGAGCCCGAAGCTCATGGACATCTGCTGCAGCGAGCTCGCGATGGTGTTGGCCATGCTCGAGTCTGGCGTTTCGATGTCGGCATAGGCCATTGAGTTCATACTGGTGAACTGCAGCGAATTGAAGAATCCCATGGCCAGTCCAAGCAGGACAATCAGTGCAATCGGCGTGGCTGGAATCACCAGAGAGAAAAGGCTGATCGTGAGCCCAATCATCAGTGTGTTGACCACCAACACCTGCCGATAACCGTAACGCCGCAGCACTCGTGCCGCAATAACTTTCATGCCCATGGCGGCGGCCGCGGAGGGCATCATCAGCAGACCTGACTTCCATGCCGGCATGCCCAAACCAAGCTGGTACAGCAGCGGCAGCAGGAAAGGCAGCCCACCGATGCCCAGCCGCGTGACGAAGCCGCCGACCACCGATACACGAAACGTCCGCACCCGGAAAAGCGTGAGTCGCAGCAGGGGGTGTGGCACCTGACGAGCATGCCAGGCGTAGGTGCCCAGCAGGCTGATGGACACCAGAAATAGAATCGTGATCGACGTCATGTCGAGGTTGTGCTCACCGAATATTTCCAGCAACCAGGATAGCAGCGCCGTACCGCTACCGAACAGGACCAGGCCAACGATATCCAGACGGCGCCGCGTGTCGCCACGGTAGTCCGGCATGTGGCGATGAATGAGCAACAGCGCCCCAATGCCCACCGGAACGTTGACAAAAAATATGTCCCGCCACGACAACCAGTGCACGATCAGCCCGCCCACCGTTGGACCGAGCAGTGGACCGATCAGCGCCGGAATGATGACGAAGTTCATCGCCATCAGCAGTTCCGATTTTGGAAAGGCGCGGATGACCGCGAGCCTGCCTACCGGCATCATCATCGCCGCACTCATGCCCTGCAGAATTCGCGCGGCCACCAGCATCGGGACATTTAAGGCCAGCCCGCACAGAACCGAGGTAAACGTGAACATGGCTACCGCCATGCTGAATACCCGGCGCGTGCCGTAGCGGTCGGCTATCCAGCCGCTGACCGGTATGCATACCGCCAGGCTCAGAATGTAGCTGGTCACGGCAGCCTTGAGACTCAGCGGCGCGACTTGGAGGCTGGCCGCCATCGCGGGCACCGCGGTATTGACGATGGTGGAATCCAGCTGTTCCATGAACAGCGCCGTCGCGACGACCCAGGGTAGATATTGCTTGACGGTGGGTTGGCTCATTGGTTACGGCGCAGCATCGGGCGATAAAATCAGAATCAGAGAACCATGGCTGTCTATATTAGCGTAAATTGTTCTCTCCCTGATTTTCCATTGTGGGCGTCCCTACGGATAACGGCGGCCACGACATCTGGGAATAACCAAACCCGGCAGCAACGCCGGTTAGGCTGGGCCATGCAAGTCGCAACTTGATTTCACAACAACGGACGTAAATGCGGCCAGACGTTCTCCAACAATCTCCCCTGCCCCTTGGCATTGGCATGAATCCCGTCTGGCTGCATCAGTGCGCGATGGGTAGCAATGCCGTCGAGGATGAACGGCACCAGCGCCACCTGCTGCTCGACCGCGACTTCCTGGTAGATATTCCAGAACTTTCCACTGTAGGTATTGCCATAATTGGGCGGCAGCCGCATGCCGGCCAGCAACACCCGCGCGTTGCGCGCTTTGGCTTCCGTGACCATGGCCGTGATGTTATGTTTCATCTGCGCCAGCGACAGACCGCGCAGGCCATCGTTGCCGCCGAGCTCGATGATGACGATCGCCGGCTTGTGCTCGTCGAGCAGCCGCGGCAGCCGCGCGAGGCCATTGGCAGTGGTGTCGCCGCTGATGCTGCCGTTGACGACCTGGTAATCGAGCTTTTCCTGCGCCAGGCGCTGCTGGAGCAGCGCGACCCAGCCGGACTGCACGTCCATGCCGTACGCCGCGCTCAGGCTGTCGCCGAGCACGAGCAAGGTGCGCGCCGCCGCCGGCAGCGGCGCCAGCCACACCAGACACATTATTAAGAGAAACACACGACGCATGTCAGACCACCTGAATGGAGTTATCGTCTCCGCTGCCAACCTGTCAAAACGGGTGGCCACGGCCGAAGGCACGCTCGACATCTTGTCGAGTGTGCATCTCGAGATCAAGACCGGCGAGCGCGTCGCGATTATCGGCGTGTCGGGCTCGGGCAAGTCGACATTGCTCGGGCTGCTGGCCGGGCTCGATTCGCCCACGCACGGCGAGATAACGCTGGCCGGCGAACGCCTGGACCAACTCGACGAGGACGGCCGCGCCCGGGTGCGTGCCGGGTGCGTCGGTTTCGTGTTCCAGAGCTTTCAACTACTGCCCGGCCTGACCGCCCTCGAGAACGTGATGCTGCCGCTCGAACTCGCTGGCGCGGCGGCGCCGGAGCACGACGCGCGCGAACTTCTCGCGCGCGTGGGCTTGGGCGCGCGGCTGTTGCATTATCCGCGGCAACTCTCCGGAGGCGAACAACAGCGCGTGGCGATCGCGCGCGCTTTCGCGATGAAGCCCGCGATCCTGTTCGCCGATGAGCCCACCGGCAACCTCGACAGCGCCACCGGCACGCGTGTCATCGACCTGCTGTTCGACCTCAACAAGGAGCGCCGCACCACCCTGGTACTGGTGACGCACGACGAGCACATCGCCGCGCGCTGCGAGCGCCACATCTATCTCGATGCCGGGCGCATCGTCGAGGGTCGCTGACTGCGCGGCCTGCACAATTTTCGTCTCGCCCTGCGCCTGCTGGCGCGCGACTGGCGCGCCGGGGAGCTGCGCATCCTCGCAGCGGCGGTGGTGATCGCCGTCGGCGCGGTAACCGCGATCGGCTTCTTCAACGATCGCCTCAACCACGCCATGACCTATCAGTCCGCCGACCTCCTGGGCGCGGATCTGCTGCTGCGCAGCCCGGAACCGATGCCGGCGGACTGGCTCAAGGCCGCGCGCGAGCAAAACCTGCGTCCGGCCGAGACGCTCGAGTTTGCGAGCGTGGTGGTGCATGGCGATAAGCTGCAACTCACCAGCATCAAGGCCGCGGGTCTGGGTTATCCGCTGCGGGGTGCGGTGCGCACGGCCTCGGCGTTGTACGCGGCCGACGCCAAAACCAGCGAGCTCCCCTCCCCTGGCACCGCCTGGGTCGAGCCACGCGTGCTCCAGGCCCTAGGCCTCGATGTCGGCGCGCGTGTCGAGATTGGCAGCGCCACGTTCAGCGTCACGCGCGTGCTCACCAACGAACCGGGACGCGCTGGCAGTTTCTTCGCGTTCGCCCCGCGGGTCCTGATCCGTCTGGACGACGTGCCACGCACCGGCGTGATCCAGCCCGGCAGTCGCGTCACCTACAGTTATCTTTTCACCGGTGCCGACGCGGATCTGACGCGCTTCAAGACCTGGCTCAAGCCACGCCTCGGGCCCGGCCACCGGCTGCTCGACGTGCGCGATGAAAACAGCTCGATCGGCCGCGCGCTCGCGCGCGCCGAACGCTATCTCGGGCTCACCAGTCTGCTCGCGGTGATTCTTGCCGGCGTAGCCATCGCCATGGGCGCGCGCCGCTACAGCGAGCGCCACTACGACGTGAGCGCCATGCTGCGCTGCTTCGGCGCCACCCAGCGCGACATCGTCGCCCTGTTTCTGCCACAGTTCCTGCTGCTCGGTCTCGCGGCCAGCGCGCTCGGCTGCGGGTTCGGCTGGCTCGCGCAGGAGGCGATCTTTTATCTGCTCAAGGATCTGCGACCGGCAGGCCTGCCGCCGGCCGGCGTGGCACCGGTGGCCTTTGGCTTCCTCACCGGTTTCATCACACTCGCCGGCTTTGCGTTACCGCCGCTGCTGCGGTTGAAGCGCGTACCACCGCTGCGCGTACTGCGCCGCGAGCTCACACCGTTGCCGCCAACCGCCTGGGCGGTGTACGGCTCGGCTACCGTGGCGTTGCTGCTATTGATGTGGCGCTACACCGGCAGCCCGCTGCTCACGGCGGCGGTGCTGGCCGGCAGCCTCGCGGTGGGCGCGGCGCTCGCGGCCTTCGCCGGCGCCTTGCTGGTCGTGAGCCGGCGCCTGCACCGGCGCGTCGGCGGCGCGTGGCGCTTCGGGCTGAACAACCTGTGGCGGCACACGCGCACCAGCGTCGGTCAGATACTCGCCTTCGGGCTGGCGCTCATGGCCATGGCGGTGATCCTGCTGCTGCGCACCGATCTGCTGTCTACCTGGCAGACACAGCTGCCGCCGGATACGCCGAATCATTTTGCCTTCAACATCCTGCCGCAGGACGTGGGCGCGATGCAGCGTTTCTTCGCGTCGCGCCGCATCCAGGCGAGCGCGCTCTACCCCATGGTGCGCGGGCGGCTGACCGAGATCAATGGCAAACCGGTGACGCGGGCCGTGGCTAAAGAGGAGTCGGACAACGAGGCCATCCACCGCGAGCTCAATCTCTCCTGGGCCGGCACCGTGCCGCCTGACAACCGCTTGGTGCGTGGCGCGTGGTGGGACACGCCGGCGCCGGGAAATCGGGTGTCGGTGGAAGAGAAACTGGCGAAGAATCTCGGGATCGAACTCGGCGATGAGCTCACCTTCTCCATCGCCGGCGACACGCTGCGCGCGCGGGTGGCGAGCCTCCGCACGGTACAATGGGATTCGTTTCATCCCAACTTTTACCTGATCTTCCAGCCCGGGGCGCTTGCGACCTACCCAGCCACCTATCTCACGAGCTTCCATCTTGCACCGGATCAGAAATCCCTGCTCGCGTCGCTGGTGCGCGCGTTTCCGTCAGTGACCGTGCTCGAGATGGACCAGGTGCTGGCGCAGGTGCGGGCGATCCTCACGCAGGTGACGGCAGCGATCGAGCTGGTGTTGGTGTTCGTGCTCGCCGCCGGGTTTGCGGTATTGTTCGCCGCGCTCGCTGCCAATCTCGATGAGCGCTTCTACGAAGGGGCGCTCCTGCGCGCGCTGGGGGCGAGCCGCCGCCAGTTGCGCGCCGCACATCTGGCCGAATTCGTCGTGCTAGGCGTGCTTGCGGGGCTGCTGGCTGCAGTCGGCACCGAGCTCATCGCCTACCTGCTGTATACGCGCGCGTTTGAGCTCGAATACAGTTTCAAGTGGCCGGTATGGCTGATCACACCGCTGGCCGGAGGCGTATTGATCGGGCTGGTCGGATATTTCGGCACCCGCCGCGTGGTGAACCAAAGTCCGTTGACGGTGTTGCGGGAGTCGTAATACCCGTGCGGCGCAAGGCTGGCCCGCCGGGCCGTACATAAGCGGCTTCCCGTAATACTGACTTTACAATCTGCTTCGCACCTTACTTCGTGCCCTAGAGAGTGGCGCGCATGGCCCGCTCGCGTGCCGCGATCTGCGCAATCCGCGAAACGTACAGAAGATCAGCGATCTTGTTCACGAACGTGCGTTCGAGATAGTCAATTTTGTGGTCGGCGGCGGCCACCTGCCACAGGTATTCGACCACCTGTTCCTTCTGCCTCGGGGTGAAATGCTTGTTGATGAGCGCGGTGAACCGGTAGTCATCGGCGGCTTTCTCCGCCGCGGCCTGCGCCAGGCGCAGCAATGATTCCGTCTCATCACCCGTTAAGTGGAACTGACTCTGGATCGCGGTCGTCACGGCACGGTGCTCGGCCTCCTTGAGCGCGCCATCGGCATGCATGGCCTCGACCAGCAGCGCGGCAGTGGCAACCTGCAAGGCGCGTTGCGGGCTCGTGCCCGGCTCCGTGCTGGTCGAGAGGATGTGCCGATCGAAGAATTGTTTGACGTTTAGCAGCATGGATGCGATGAATTTACCTTGGCGCGCCTGTCAGCCCCGAAAAGTCGATTCCGATAATCAGGCAGGCTACGCCGCAGTGAAGTAGCTTATTTTTCGGCCTTGGATGCACTCTTGCCTCGCTGGGATGTGACCAGACCCCGGTCGTAAAGTTCTTCACGTGTTACTCGCTGGCTTTCCGGCATTTCCTCTCCTCCCTCAGGCAGATCGACAAGCTATTCGGTAAGCGCCCGAATCACTCATAAATTAGCTGCAAGACGACAAATATTATAAATATATAGCAATTAAACGACTTTCAAACCTATCATGTCTCTTATTAGCGGGCTGACGACAGGCTATAAGTTACTATATTTAGCACATAGGCGTCAAATATTGATATAATGTAGCGGTATAACGACATTTCATAAGCGAATCATGGAAAAACCAGCGGTTAGCCGACAAGACGGGGTCTTCATTACCCGTGGAGCTCCAGGCAACGAGGCCCGGACGATTCAGCGTCGCGCCAAGGCCGGCGAGCTTACCAGGGTCGCAGAGGGCATCTATTTGGCCGAGCGCGATCCAGAAGCCCAAAAGGCAATTGTGCGCCGCAACTGGACCCGCATACTTGCTGCGCTAGTACCCGGCGCGGTCATATCGCATCGCAGCGCCTATCACGGTGGGCTGTCAGCGGACGGCAGCATTTATCTGAGTCACCCGACCAACTACAACCGCAAGATCGAGCTTCCCGGCGTTCGCGCAATTCTGGTGAAGGGATTAGGCCCGTTGCCAGGCGATTCTCCACTCGGTAACGAGAAACTCTTCTTCGCGTCGCGCCCACGGCAGCTTCTCGAAAATCTTTCGCCCGAGCGCGGCGCGCGCGGAAAATCCGCAGGCGCAAAAGCCGTCGAGGAGCGGCTGGTGTCGATACTAAACGCAAGCGGCGAAGACGAACTAAATAAGATTCGCGATACCGCACGAGAACTGGCCAGGTCTATGGCTCTTCAGCATGAGTTCAAGAAGCTAGACAAACTGATTGGCGCGCTCCTCACAACTCATGCCGCAGGGGTCCTGAAAACCAAAGAGGGAAAACTCATCGCCAAAGGTGCCCCCGTGGATACCGAGCGCATGGCGCGATTTGAGATCCTTGCCGCCAAGCTTCGAGTTGAGCCACTACCGCACCGTACTGCCATTGCCGTGAGCGACCCGGCCCGATCGAATTTTGCGTTTCTGGAGTCCCACTTTTCAAACTTTGTCGAAGGCACCGAATTCGCCATCGAAGAGGCACGAGATATTGCACTCCACGGACGCATTGTCGAGAACCGCCCGAAGGATTCGCACGATATTCTGGGTGTCTTCAAGCTCGCGGTTCAATCGCCCTGGCGCGACACCGTTCCACCGTTTGGATCGGACTTTCCCACGGAATTGGCCAAGCGTCATGCCGTGATGATGGAGAAGCGACCTGAATGTAATCCTGGCCACTTCAAAATTGAGCCGAATCGTGCAGGCGGCACGTGGTTTGTCGCTCCACCACTCGTTCGCGGCACTCTAATTGAGGGATCGAGCCTGGCCAAGAGCGTGCCAGAAGGTCTGTCGCGCGCGATCTATTACGCGTTTCTTATATCCGAAGTCCATCCCTTCAGCGATGGAAACGGTCGTATTGCAAGAATCGTGATGAATGCCGAACTATCGCGTACCGGCGATGCCCGGATCATCATCCCAACTCTATTTCATGAGGAATATGTAGATTGTCAGCGTCAGTTAACTCGTCAGAACGAGCCTGCCGGTTTCATCAAGGCCCTCATTCTCATGCAGGGCTGGACGACCGCTTTTGATTTTTCAAACGTTGACGCCTTAATCGAAGCCATCAAAGCGACGAACGCTTTGGAGCATTCGAGAGAGCAATTCAAGTTAGCGATGCCTGATCATTCTCCCTTAGGTTGATCGGCTACCCCTCCTTCATTTTCTTAATCTCCCTCACGCACACACTCCGCGGTCAAACCGATAAGGGGCATTCCAATGTGGTTCAGATAAGACCGGCCGGGACCTTCTTGGCTACGGTCTGTTTAGCCGCTACAGCCGCTTACTGGCTCATGCAAGTCATCACGACCTGCGGCATACCTGCGCCGCGTGGTTGGTGCAGGCGGGGGTGCCGTTGGCGGCGATCCGGGACCTGTTGCGGCACACGACGGTGCAGATGACGGAGAAGTACGCGCATCTCGCGCCGGAGACTATCCGGGCGGCGGTCGCGGTGCTCGATGGCACTCGGTCACGTTTTGGTCACGCGGGACAGACGGAGGAACAACGCATGCCGTAACTGTTTGAAAACATGGTGGCTAGGGGCGGAATCGAACCGCCGACCTCAGCATTATGAGCCGACCAAAAAAATTTTGGTCATTTACCTTTCAACAACTTAGGCGCATCCGGCCCGCGCAGTTGTGTCAGGAAATGCCTGAAATTGCCTCACGGTGACGGATGTCGGTCACATTTTGGTCACGCTCATTAAATGAGCATTCAAATACATCATCCAGAAGATTCGGACCTCACTCCAGAGTAGTTACGTCCGTCAACAGTCGATCATCTGGTATCGCGTAGAGCGACGCAACGACAGCTCCTCTCTGCATCACGCTTGGCGATACGGCCCTCGATCCACTGATCGATTTCTCTGGCAACCCATGCCACGCTGCGCGGACCGAGCGCAACAGACTTCGGAAACTCACCGCTTTCTTGAAGTTTGTAAATTGCGGACCGACTCAGCCCGGTCCTTTCGCGGACTTGGGGCAAACGAAGAAGCTGCTGCATAACACCTTCATCAAACGTAGGTCTTTAATCAACCACAATACATGCGCGTACGTCCATTGTAATGTGGCGCTGCCCCGGCCCATATATGATTTGTTATGCCTTTGGCCCGCCTATTACTCTCTCAAGCGATTTGAGTATCGCGAACAGGTTCTTGTATGCTGTTACATTAAGTAGCACAGCATCATTATTCCCATATAGTTTTCTCAGGTTGGATATTCTCTCAAACAACGTGGTACAAAAGGGCCGGCCAAGTCAGGTAAGCACGGCAACCGAGTTTGCTCTGGCTTAAGAGCATAGGGGGAGAATTTTACTTGGCGATATCAACTAGAAAAATTGTATACATACTAGGCGCTGGATTTTCATATGGAACCGACCACAGCGTTGACTGGGGGCAATCAAACATAAAGATGCCCCTTCAAAATAACCTGCTAGAGCTCATTTTCAAGCTCAACTACAGAAAGATTCGTGGGCTAGACCCTTTAGCAAAGACCATCCGTAAATATTTCAGCCCAGATACGTACCGATCGCAGCACCGCGAAGGTGCTCGACGCCATCAAGACCTTCAGAATTTATCCGTTGAAGAGATCGTCACCTTCTTCGAAGAGATGGTTCGGGATTTAGAATCAGAAATAGAAGCGGCTGTATTTAGAAAGGCCGAAACAGAGTTGAGGAAACAAACTATTGATTTGATAGCCTATCTTTCTATACATGGCTCTCCTGGTAAGAACAAAATCCTAAAGGAATTTCGTGAGCTCCTTTTAGGAACTGACACCGTTATTACTTTTAATTGGGATACGTTGTTAGAACGTGCGCTATTGAATAAAGGGAGATGGCACCCGGCATGGGGTTACGGGGCTTCGGTTCGAAAAGCGTTTACTTATGTTGGGGATACGCCTAAAGCCTTAAAAAAGCATGTGACAATTCTAAAACTGCACGGGTCAATTAACTGGCTGGCAAATAATGAAGAACGCGTTATAACAAAGAATTTTTCACCGAATGGGCGCCCTGATGATGTAGTTATGATGCCCCCAAAAATGCTTAAACGAGAGATATGGGGTGAAAAACCCACAGAGGAACAAACTAGACCACTGCGTGGCAACTGGGCCATACATGATCAGAAGCTATATCCCAATATTTGGAGAGAAGCAGAAGAACACTTATTACGCGCTAAACGTATCGTATTTATAGGCTATTCTTTCCCCGCCGCTGACACATCAGTCTTTGGCCTCTTGCGCCGATCATTGGCAACCTCAAAAATAAAACACGGTGAGCATCCCGAAATATTTATTGTTGATCCAAATGCGCCATCGTTAGCACAACGATTCTATCAATCATTTAAGATTCAGGTGCCTTCTAAGAATCAGTTTTTATCATTGGCAACCTATGTACTGCCTAGAAGCCGGCTGTAATGCGCCAGATTTGTGCCAGCGCTTTACTGATTGTGCCTGAAACGGTCTTTCTTGGGCGCTTTCGAAATGTCCCATAGCCGTCATTCCTCGCACTACCGGAGGACGTCGCTGACCGGCAGGCCCTGCCAGAACCGGTCGGTCGCAATATCCTAAAAGCAGACCCTCAACGTTCGCGATCAGCGGTGGCAGGACAGCGCGCGAGAGCCCGCTATGAGGCAATCCGCTGCATCGCGTTGTTAGGTGTTGCGACTCTCCAGCGCGCAAATATATTGTTTACGGCACGTACTGACAACCTGCTTACGGGATCGCCCAGTAGTACGTGGAGCAATAGATCGGCATCTTGCTCATGGGCGTCCAGTAGCGCAGTTCCCACATGTCGGTTCCATTTACGTACTTCACGTCCTTGCTCATCTGGTCGTAGACGTTCTTTGTAATCCAAGTCGCCTTTTCGGACAAACTAGTAAGCTTGGCAGCATAGTTCGCCGCCCGACCGATCCAGACCAAATCGTTATCACCATGCACGCCAATCCTCGCTGTACGCAGTCGGCTTGTATCCACGCCAACCACGTGTTTCAGCGTGAACTCCTTGGATGGGTACTGTGCTTTCAATGCCGGTCGGATGATTTCGCATACTGCGTAGTTGATCTTCAAGGCACAACGAACGGCAGATGTGTTCTTGGAGTCACCAGTGAAGACCGCCATGATCCGGTCACCATCATAGGCAGTGACCACTCCATCTTCGCTCTTGATGATTTGGGCGGCGCAACGAAGGTAGGTCTTGTAGACCTCCGCACTGAATGTCCAATCGAAGGTGTCGACCATGTTGGTCGAGCCGTCCAAGTCGGCATACAGAACTGTTGCGGTCTCCAGATCCTTCGCGTGGTTTGCGTTAAGACGGAGGTCTTCCGGTTCAGGCACGCTCGTCGTCGTTTGCACATCCCACTGCGTTGTGAAGGTAGCCTTTACCTCTGCCTTCAGATCGTCTTTCAAGCTCATTGCTGTTCGCTTCCCGTCACTTTTGTAGCAGTGTGATGATCGCGGCAAGCCAAGGTACTACCGAAAGGAATGACCAGGACATACTTGCGTGCACCCATGCGAACTTGTTGCAGGCGATCTGAGCGTTTCGATGTATCTGAGCGGTCCAGTCCTCAAGCAATTGCGTGTCAGTGGCACTTTTGAACTTCTCAATATATTCCGGCTCATCGAGGTTTCCGACGCGGCCAAAGAAGACGAGGGATTTCGCCGGCCCGCTGAGTCGGGGCAATACAGCCATTGCCGCACAAAAGAGGCCAGCAACAGTCGCCACGCCAGCACCCACAGTCCACAGGTAAGCCCACGCGGTCCGAACGGCAGTGCCGGAACTACTGAATGCGGCGCCGAGGCTGCCAAGCAAGGCTGTGTCAATCGCGACAATGACGCCAACCTTTACCTCTACTGCCGCGATCCAAGATAAGTTTCTCTCAAGTACCCATTGCGCAACCAGCAATCGCTCATTGTCGCTACTCACGGCCACCCCCTCAAGAGTTGTATTGTCCTTGCCCAGTCCAAGGATCCCATTAACCGAGATTGACCGAGGCGTTCGGTCAAGCACACACGCTTTCCTCTCGTGACGCCCAACATTTGAGTATACGGACACTGCGGCAATATTTTGCCGCAGGTGTCAGTATATTGGACATGAGAGTTTTGAAGTGTAAAGGAAATTCCAGCGTATATAAGCAAACACTAATTGGTAATATCCGCATCTGCGGATATGGCCGGATTTATTTTCTCAGACCGGTGTGAATTTCTGAAGGCCTTGGGGAAGGTCCGTTCAGGGTCGAGACTGTGTAAAAACTCGCGACTGCCACGTCGCGGTGGGAGAGCGACACCATTCTCGCTCTCCGTTGCGTCAAAGCGTGACGCTATCCACATCGCGACGGCAGATTCATTCTGGTCGCGTGGATAAATCCTTTCGCGCCCCGGAGTTTTTACACAGCCTCGGTCGATACCAGACTATAAGCGAGAGGTCCGTTAAGAATACTACTAACGGACACAGACTGGCCGGTAAGGGCATGATTATTTCTGTCTTCCTAGCTTCGCTTTGACTCAAGAAAAACGAAGTTACGGTGGAAGTCCAGATGTTGTTTCTGTTGGTCTGTAAATCCCCCAACATTTATGACATGGTCTGAGGAAACACCCATCCGTTGTAGCGCAGGCTTATGGGCAACAGATGATACCATTGTGCCTATTTCTTCCATTTTCTTTGCTCCCCCCCCCTAACACCGGGTGTTTGCTAAAAAATCGGCCTCTTTAGTTTCAAGAAGTCCCTGCATATATACACGGCTCCGCGTTTGTGGGGGCAATTAAGACAGGCCACCAGAAGGGATAACCGCCCCATCCGTCTTCTTTGAGACCTTCCTGACGAAGAATAAGCAACATAGGTGTATCAGTTGCGCATTTCGCGGCGATTTCTCTTTGCTGCTTGGTGTCAGGAGCATCTGAGAAACGACCTGACGGACGGACACGGGTGATACCCCTGCCCGTATATCCCAAAATCCATATTTGCATCTGCTCCAGTCCGGAATGTCGGGCCTTTGTGAAATAATCAATTGCGGTATGCATTGCATTCCAATCCCAAGTCGGGAGTTCAGCCTCCAAAGTAGATTGGATAAGATCAATTATGCGATGTGCAATATCTGTATCAACCAGTATTGGTTTGTCTGTATTCAAACACGCCTGAGGAACAATCTGGTCAATCTGCGCGATAATTTTGTTTATTCTAGTTTTTGGCAAGCTTTCAAAACCGACGGGCAATAATCTTCCGCCCGGTTTGATAGTGTAGGTTTCCGACATCTTAATCTTGTCTCTAGAGCAGGAGATAACTTTTCGATCAGCACCCGCCTGGATAAAAACTACGCCGCGATCATGTGCTCCACTCTCGAATGCACTCCTAAGAGCCGTTTCCAGATTGTGGATTTTCTTTAGTCTGTCAAAAACAATTCTTGATGTATAAAACCTCGTCACGGCCAAATCTGTCCGATCTCTACTGCCATACATCCGTGAATGTTGCAAAACAGTATCTGCCTGCATTGTCTTGGGATTTCGCCCATAATAAAAACCGATCAAGTTTGGAATAGTTATTCCTCGATCGAGGATGCTGCCACCGATAAAAATATTAAAAGGCGTTCGCAGCCTTAATTCGCTATTCTCATCCAAGAGTGCACTGACTTTGTTGTCAGAGTTAACCCGCTCTTTCATAACGTCGCCGCCAATAAGGGCTTTACACACCTCACTGAAGCAATTATCCGATGGTGGCATTTTCCCGCCGTTCGCAGTTATTGACCTTGAAAGATCCGCATAGCACTCATCAAATAAGCGCCGAAGATCTACATCTTTTGTCTTTGCTTTCGCTGCAAATAATTCAAGGATATTTCCGACTGTCTCCCATTGCCAGTCATGTGCCTCACGGCGGGTATCGTTATGGATGATAAGCGCGAATTTCTTGTTGGCTTTTTGTCCTTCTTCCGTCAGTTGCCAGTGTCTTATAGTTACACCTGTAAGAAAATTCAAAAGTGCATAGCGGAGCATTCTTACATTGGGAGAAGTCATCAAATGCTCAAGGCGAGTCCTTCTGCCATCTTTTGCGCGAAGAACATCCTGCTCATCCAGGGGAACCTCTGAATACAGAAATGCCCTAGGGTCGGTGTCCTCAAAATCTCCGAAGTAGTCATCTCCACCAACATATTTAGAATGGATGGGCAAAAGCACTGTAAATGCCGGTTTCTTAGGTAAGAAAGTAAACTGATCCGCACCTTGATGTGAATATTCATCCGGCTGAAGATAAAGTGCGTATGGTGTGGCGGTCACTTGCAGAAAGGCAATGTCCGCGACCATCCTCCGCAGCCCATCTATTTGCTGAGCAATTTTTCCTTGCTCAATATTGTCGCTATCCTTTTTCTTTACAAATCGGATACTCGCTAAATCAGCCTCATCGTCGATGAGCAACACCTTACGTTTACTGAATGAGTGTTGGTCTCCGTCTATAATCTTTAGAATACGTTCCAGATTCTTATATTGCTTCTTGGCTACGAAAATGAGCTTTTGCCTGGTTTCAAAGCTAGTAAGCTCACCTGGCATGTTCATGATGTCGTATATTTTTATTTCATCTTCCCGCTCAAAGTCATGATAGTCATGCTTTAGACGGGTTACTGTTTGTGCCGAAAGAGCTTTTGTCCCTTTTGTGAGAACAATCGCAATATCGAATCCCGCATCAAAGGCTTTGGCAATAATTCCCAAAAAAGCCATGGTTTTGCCGCCTTGAATTTTTCCCAACAGCATGCCTGGCCTTCCAAGTGAAGTTGTGACTGTTTCAAGTTGTTTCACAACATCTTGTATGCATGCCGTAAGTTCCGGCGTATCAGCACGCTTTTCTTTCAAACGCTCGTACAGAGTACTCACTTTATCCTCCTACTTAATCTCGAACACTTTCAACACCTCGTCGCAATAGTGATTGCGAAATAAAGGGAAGGCAATTAACAGTAATTTAATATTTCTAGTTAATTCTTATGCTTTTGAATGATGTCGTGTATATGCACAGGTTTGAAGGCAACATCCCAACACCAACACCCAAACCCGCCCTTCTCGTTTACTCCTTTCACCCAAGTGCCAAGCGCCTCGCTCTTGGCACGGTTCTGCTCCGAATCCTCACCCTTGATCTCAAGCACCAGTGTCTTGCCATTAGCAAGTCGGATGAGAAAGTCGGGAATAAATCGCCTCCGTGCACCATTCCATAAATAGTAAATCTGGAAGCCAAGGTGATCATTCTTCGCGTATGCAGTGACCTGATCGCTCTTCTCTAGTGCATTTGCAGCGTATTGCTCCCAGGAGCTATCGGCAATCATGTGGCTGATCTGGGATTTCTGTGTGGGGTGGCAAACTTTAGTCGTGTACCAAGTGCGCATATATCGCGTAGAACCTATCGGAAACTCCTCATCGAAAATAGGCTCGATCCTCTCCATGTTCTGCTCTTGTACGAAGCGCAGTAAATGTTGAACAACAAGATCAATATTCAGCGAAAGCAATATGCGTTTACGCAATGGCTCCTGATGAAACAAGGATGGAATATCCAACTTCCCGGACTCAATGAATTTCTCAACCAGTCGTATGAGTTGGAACACAAGGTATTCCCGGGTTCCTGTAAAGCGGCTGCCCATTTCCTCGAAAGCCTTGCGTGCTGCCTTGAAGGTAAGGTGTTGTAAACGGAATTCCTCCGGCAACTTCTCCAGGTCAATAACGTGCACCTGGCTAAGGTTTGTAGCGCCGCCTACAGCCGGCGCTATCTCAGCACTGATCGGTGTCTGAGAGGGGTCTAGAACAAGTGGCGCTACCTTCTCCCAATCCACCGCAAGTACGGGTCTAACCACGGTATCCACGCGCAGCACATTGGGCCAGCGGATTTCCAGTTCATTGCGTGCGAGCAAGGACTCAATCTGAGTGCTTGGCTTAGGTGGTGGTGGCGGTTCGCCGCCCCCGCCAACATCCTGAAAGATAGAGAGCGGTACTCCAAACACGTTTACATACTCCGGTGCAAAGAGCTCCCGCTCGACACCGTCCTCACCCATTACATTTTCCGTCCCGTAGGAAACACGACGCAAACCGCGACCAATTACCTGTTCGCACAGCAACTGACTGGTGAAGGCGCGCAAACCCATAATGTGCGTAACGTTCTTGGCGTCCCATCCTTCGGAAAGCATCGCAACAGAAATTACCTTCTGCAAATCCTGTCCAGCCGTGCCACGCTTACCCACGTTATCCACAATCTCGCGCAACAGTTCTTCCTTTGGCATCTCCCGGAGGCGCTGTTTGCTAGTTTCGGGAATCTTAGCCGCATCCACGATGGTGGTAAGCTTTGCCTCGTAGGCTTTATCGCTCGCTGCCGTTTCTCCCAGTTCAGCTTTCTCAAGAACCCTCGAATCCACGCGCAGCGTGCGGGCCGGCGCGTGTAACTCGGGCCAGTGCGCGTCACCATGGTTGAAATAATGTTCGATACGTGCGGCAGTCTCGGTGCGATTGCAGACCGTCAGCATCACGGGCGGTGAAACATGCCCCTGTTCGCGCCAATCCTTCAGTGCTACACGCCAGTCGGCGCCTAGCAGCGTGTATGCGTCTTGCACCAGCTTGGGCAAGGCCTCATGTGGTTTGGCACCTCTGCGGTTCAAATCATCCGCCACGGCCGCATCGCGGTAAATGTGATAAAGCTTTGAACGAAGGGTCTTGGCATCGGGCAGCGCGTCGTCACGTATCACCACGCGTGGTGTCTTAACCAAACCCGCTTCAATGGCATCATTAAGGCCGAAGTCCGAAATGATCCAGTCAAACAATCCTTTCTCGGTGCTCGCTTTGCCTGTCGGGGCAAACGGCGTCGCCGAAAGGTCGAAGCAGCGCTGAATGCGTCGTGTCTTGTGGATACGATCCAGTCCCTCGATCCAGCGCGTGGCCTCGTCCAGATCAATTCCAAATTCTTCAGCCTCTTTCTTGCTTATTTTGACTTCGGCTGGCTTGCGATAAGCGTGATGTGCCTCATCGTTGATGATGACCAGATCGCGGTAATTTGCCAGTTTACCCAGTACACGACGGGTAAAGGCTTCATCGCTCTCGACGCCCTTCTTTACGACCGAACGATCCTGCTCCTTCAGTGGCATTAGCGTGTGCCAGTTCTCAACCAGGAGTTCTACTTGATTCAGTTTCTGGCGTAGCGCATCAGAAGGGCACAAACTAAAAGTGTCGTAATCGTTGTTTGGCCCATTGGGATACAACACCTGCAGCCGTTCCTTCACGGTTAGCCCGGGCGCCACAATGAAAATAGCGCGTGAGAAGTCCTTGTTGCGCTTGGGGTAGGTTAAGGCATTCAGCACTTGCCACGTAATGATCATCGCCATCAAGGTGGTCTTACCACTACCCGTAGCCATCTTGTTACACAATCTCTCCCATGGCCCACCGTCGCCCGGCACTGCAATACCTTGCTTGAACTCAGCTACGGCCTCCACATGCCATATCACTGTCTCAATGGCTTCAAGCTGACAATAATAGAATGGGTACTGCCGCACACCAGAGGCCCGGTCATGCCAGTGCTCCAGCAAGCTACGGGTTAGGCTGGTGACACCGGGGTAATCTGCCGCCCGCCAATCTGAAACGCGCTGGCGGATCTCGTTGACTAACTCCAGCGGTTCTGTGCGGCGTGTGTTGTTGCGTACGTCGAAGATTTCATAACCTGCTGAGCGGCGCGACCCCACAATAGTAAGCGAGCCGTCACGCGCCTGCTCCCAATGCTGACGCGGTGCTTCGTAGGGCGAGTTGATAATCAGGGATTTTGGGGAAGGCATTTTGTTGTCGTTCTTTCCTGTCAGCCGCTTACGCTCATTTAGAGAGCAACCGGCATCTGATCCCAAGTTTGGCCAGCAAAGATGCGGCCATTCTCTTTCTTGTGCCGCTTCTTGCCGTCCGCGCCCCAACCACCCCATTGCTTGAAGAAAAAGGCCACGCCCTGCTCTTCGCATTGCTCCTTGATACCCGCTACCCACTCGGGCTTCATGGGTCGCGCCTTCGGACCAGACTCGCCACCGACGATCACCCAATGAATGCCGGTCAGGTCTATTTTGCCAACGTCCTCAAGAAGCGGCTCGACGGACAAAAACCGGATGCTGGCCTCTATCTCTCGCAGTTCATCTATGCGCGGCAGGCCGTATTTGCGGTTCTCGACCGAGACACCCAGCCATACGTTCCCCGGAAGAATCCGCTCACCCGGAACAAAATACTTACGCATCCGCGCCGCGCGCTTGGTCAGTATCTGGTAGGTGTGCTGCGGCGTACACTTGATCACATCGAACACCTGATCCAGGAACTCGAAAGGAATTTCCTTATGGAACAGGTCGCTCATGGAGTTGACGAAGTACGTTGTCGGCTTGCGCCGCTTCAGCGGTTCCGCCAACCGCTCGGGCAAGATGCTGAGATTGAACCCGTTTTCATAGCCCCTGACATCCATGGCCTGAAGGCGTTTCGCCATGGTCTCGGCGTAGCAATGCTTGCAACCGGGTGAAATCTTCGTGCAGCCCGTGGTCGGATTCCATGTTTGTTCCGTCCATTCAATCTTGCTTGTGGTTGTCATGTGCACCTCCTAAGCCGCTCGCTCTTATCAAAATACACCGGATGCTTTGTGCGTTTTCCAACTGCATCCAGATTTTCAACTTTCTTCTCGGCTAACAATTCCTTGAATGCCAGCTCGAAATCACGAATCAGCCAACCGGTCTCTTCAAGCATGTCCGCCTGCCTTGCCTCATTGAACTTTACTGGTTGGTCAGTCAACTTCGTCAACCAGTAGCGTTTAACCACCTCAAGATCGACCGTTTCATCATGCATGCGGTCTGCCTCATCTTCGGGAGAGAACATCGCTATCTGGTGTGAGGAATTTTGCTTTACCTGTATACGTACCACACGCTCGACAAGTTCTGCTTTATCTGACTGCTCTGCGAATTCTATGATCCCCTTTGGATGGCGCGTTCCGTATACCAAGTGATACTTGGTTCTTTCCTTGTCCTTGTCTTTGATTACTGCATGATAAGACCGCGCCCGGTTCTGGCCATCCGGTCCCATCGTTGCCATTAGTTGTTCCCGGTACCGTCGAACGATGAATTTCTCCCGCTCCTTGGACTGTAATCGGCACATTTCCTGATATTCGCCATCGCTCAACGGTCCTAGCATTTCAGTTACGCGGCTACGAAGTTCCGGTTTCCCAACAAATCGCATAAAAAAGTCATACATAAATGTGACCAGAAACTCTGACTTCTGCCGTCTCAGTAGCTTGTCCAATCGAGGAATACTCACATCAGTCCAACCTTCTGGGTCTACGAAAAAGAACACAAAACTATTGCCCCCACACAGCGACAAAATTTCATCCACTTTTTCTGCGTAGTCTCCATGTATGTAAAACGGTTTGATGCTACTCGGGCAGTTGCTGTCGAGATAAGCTTTTAGCTGGTTATAACACGCTTCATCTTTCTCAACATAAATTGCCCGCATCGTAACGTACTTGCGCTGAGCCGCCAGCGCATCGCGAACCTTTTTTAGAGTCTTAAGGGAGATGGCGATAGACGTTGCTTGAATATCCTCGCTCTCATCTTTATACGGGCCGGCAAAGCAATCCACGTATGTAATCTCCCGGGTATCGGACATGCCCTTGATGAATAGCAATTTCTCCAGATAACCTTCCAGCAGTGCGTGTTTAACCGCAGAGTGTTCGCGTCCTTCATACGCCTCGTCTATTTCCATTTCTCCCCAGTTCCTTCTTGTTAATCCAACGAAAGAATCTTGAGCGATTCGATACCTCGATCATCCACAATCTTCACCGCCACCTTCTTATTCTCCCCAGCCTCAAACGGCAGCGACTTGGTGCCGTGGAATTTATCCAGCAGCGCCTCGTTCAACTCAGCACGGACATCCTTCTTGAGCTTCTCCCAGCCCTCGCCCTTACCGGCCATGGGGAAGAACACCTGACGCGGGAACAGCGAGCGTTCGTCGTAGTCGGTGTCCAGCATCCACACGGCGATCTTGCTCTTGCCACCGGAGATGAGTTCGCCTTTGGCGGTATCGAAGTAGTCAAAACCATTGACCTCCACCTCGTACTGGCCGTCCTTGCGGAGGTGCACCTCCACGTCCGGTTGGCCCATGAGCCAGAAGCTCTGGTTGCTGGCGCGCCCTTTCTTGAGGTCGTCGGTCAGTAGGTCTGCGTTCATTTTGGCCTTGAGCAGAGTCACGCCCGGCCACTTGGTTTCGTCGATGTCCTTGGCCGCCTCCGGGTCAAACTCGAAGCTTGCGAAGATGATGAACTTCGGTGCAGGCCTCAGCTTCTCGGCCTCGTTCAGCGCCAGCGTTACCTGCCGCTGCTCCAACGCCGCGTGCTCAGGGCCGAAACTCACCACCACGCGCTCGCCACTATCCAGATGCCCACTCACATGTAAATGTGGTGCGTCGGGCAGCGTTTCGAGATCGGCGAACTTCAACATCTGCCCGCCCTTGCCGCGGATGCCGGTCTTCAACAACTCATCACGCCAGGAATGTTGCCGCGCCGATTCGCCAGACCGGGCGATGGCCACATCAGCCTCTTGCGGCTGTTCGGCTTCATCGAGCGAGAGCACCGAGGGAAACGGCACCGCCTCCACGGTAAACGGCCCGGTGATGCGCAGCTTGTTCTTCGAGGCCGCCGGCTGGTCGTAGAGTGTTTCCTGATCCGCATGGGCGGCGATGGAGTCGTCCATCTTCTTCTGCATTGCTTGGCGCGCGGCGTGGAAGGCGTCGAAGGCTTTGCGCGCAGCCTCGGACCATTCTTCCGGGAAGTCGAACGGCACTTCCCATTCCTTCAACTTCTGTTTTGCGGCCTTGTTCAACTCCGCGAGCGCGGAATCAATCGCCGGATGCATGCGCGCGTAAATCTCGTCGATCTCCGGATTGTTGGCGATGGACTTGAGCGAGACATGCGGCACGGTCTTGTAGATGAAACCGCTCTTCAAACCTTCCTGCGGGTAGCGCAGCGCGTAGTAGTCGTAGCTCGCGGTCATCAGCCGCTGTTTGGCGAGCGTCACCGACACGCGCGAGGTGTCGCAGGTGATCCAGCGCCGGCCCCACTTCTCGGCGACGAAAGCGCTGGTGCCGGAACCGCAGGTCGGGTCCAGCACCAGGTCGCCGGGGTCGGTAGTCATGAGGAGGCAGCGCTCGATTACTCTTTCATTTGTTTGAACCACATAGGTCTTGTCTTGAGCAGGTGCGGTGTCGTCCCATGGCGCAGTGAGCTTCGCAAACTCAAAGTCCTTATGAAAAATCACGAACCGGGGGAATGCACCTTCAACAAATAGTCGCTTCGCTTGTTTTAGCCGCTCCATTTTTTCGGGAGATGTAACCCAACATTGCCCAGGGGTCGGCTCATACTCCTTGCCTTCAAAAGTGAAAACGAAATTGTTGGCTTCGGAATATGATGGTGCCCACTGAGACACAGTCCCAAAAATAGAATCTGGGATCAGCCCCTGTCGCAATTCTATCTTCTGCTCCTTGCTTAACCTTCTAAGGTTTAAATCGCTATCGCGTGTTCCAGTCCAGCGACCTTTTGGGTCTGGAACTGTTTCACGATACATGTGGCGATACTTGATTTTGGATATGTCCTTACCATACCAAACCAAAAAGTCAGACATCTGCTCGAGAGTCTTAGCGCCTAGCGGCATGAGCTTCTTTCTGAAGCAGACCAACGAGACAAAGTTATCCTTATCAAATATCTCGTCGCACATTTCCCGGACGTGATGCACATTCTCATCCGAAATCTGCACAAACACGCTCCCCGACTCGTGCAACAAATCCTTCGCCAGCAGCAGCCGGTCGCGCAGGTAGGTAAGGTAGGAGTGGATGCCCAGCTCCCAGGTGTCGCGAAAGGCCTTGATCATCTCCGGCTCCTGGGTCAGGTCTTCGTCCTTGCGGTCCTTCACGTCGCGCTTGTTGACGAAGGGCTGGAAGTTGGAGCCGTACTTGATGCCGTAGGGCGGGTCGATGTAGATCATCTGCACCTGCCCGGCCATGCTTTCCTTTTGTAACAGCGAGTTCATCACCAGCAACGAATCACCGGCGATGAGACGGTTGGCCCAGCCGCGCTCGTGCTTGTAGAAATCGATGGCGTCGCGCAGCGGCAGGTTTTCGAACGGCGCGGCGAACAGATCGGGCTGCATCGCCTTCTCCGCACCTTTGCCCTTGCCTTCGTTCATCTTCCGGCGGACCGCCGCAAGAATACTCGCCGGGTCGATGCGCTCGTGCACGTGCAGCGAAACGGTGTCCACGTCGAACGTCGTGCGCTCAGCCTTGCCCGTCCAGTTGAGATACGGCGCTGAATAGCGCTTCAGTTCTGTGAGCGCCGCACGCATGGTGGCATCATCGCCGCTCGCCAACGCGTCATCGATCAGCTTTTCTACCTGCGCCCGCCCGAAATCGAACTGCAACGCCGGGTCGATATGTGGGTCATAACACCAGCGCTCTTCATGATCGTCCTGATCGTTCTCAGGCCTCACCATGCCAACTTCCGGATTATTCTTGCGCTTGTCCGAATGGCGGTAGCTCAACACCTCCGGCTGGCCGCTCTTTTTTCCGGTAGGCATCGCGCTTTTGGTTTTCCCTGTGCGTGGCTTGGTGACGTCCTCCCCCGGTATTGCCTGAGCCTCAAGCGAGAAGTCATCGTCCGGCATCACGCGCTGGTCGGGATTGCCGTGCCCGCGGCCACGACCGGACAAGCCCTGTCGCCCTCCTTTTGCTTTCTTGGTTTCCTCGCGCGGTTTTGTTGTATTCGATTTCTTTTTTGGCATAAATTTTCCGTGCGTGATCAAGAAATGTTCTAGTGGCGCAGGTGAATGTCTTCAGAGCTGTCAATGATGTATTCCAGCGTTAATCCTCGTTCTCGATTCTGATAATCCTTGTCGATTTTTTCCACAGCCTCATAAGAAAGGTAACGGACTTTTCGATCAAGGTGCATCTTCTGAAATGTTGGTCGACGTAGTTGCTCAATTAGCCGATTGCGTTTTTCAGGCGGGGCAACAATGAAGAGTGGGTACATTGTGTTCGGTGCTACGAGAGTGAGGTCAGAGAATCTTAGCAAACCAGAGTATATTGCCGTTGAATTTTCAATCTCAAAAGCAGCATCTATGCGGAATTCCTCCTTCCAGACAACATCGATATTCTCGACGTAGCGGGTTTGGGTATCCAGACCGGCCGCAAAGTCCGGCTCAAACTGATTGAACTGGTATTGATCACGGATTCGAGACTGATCACCCGCAGGAATCCACACCTTACTTCCGGCCTTGAGTCCAAGATTGAGGAGCATCCACTGCATTCGCAAGTGATCTGATATTTCCCGCTCCGGAAGAAGTTCGTTTAGATTTTCTACCGGCAATGGAACCTCAGGCTCCCGCATCTCCTCAATAGGTTCGCCGAAGATATCACGCTGGGATATTTCGTGAACCGGCCGGCGTAGTTTAATCTGCATCAGCACCGAGTAGAGGTCATCGTAGCGACGGTAGAAATCCTGTAAGTGATCGTTACCGACAGTTGTGAGCCCACGAAGCTGGTAGTTTTCCGCATACCCCATCAGCCGACAGAATTCTGTAAACGGTAGATCGATTTCCTGGGGATTAGCGATGAAGTAGATAAGGTCCCATTGCGCCTCCTCCCCAGCGCGGAGGGGTTTCCAAAGCTCCCTAGATAGATCAGGGTTCACTGTAGTGGCGCCGATCTTTCCCAGCAATTTGATAGTAGCGCCTTCAACGATCAGGATCTCGTCACCCGGCTGCATTCGTTCGAACCTAGCACGATTCGCAGGCGAGTCCTGCGAACCCCAAACGGCAATCGGGCGACCGTCATATATCCGCGCCAGTTTCTCCTGGAGAGCCGGTGTCACAAAACGATCAATGCGCTCTGCAGTCACTCTGCTGCGGATCGTGTCCTCGTAGTGGACGACGGCCTCTGCGTTTCCGGGTGGGATATAGACGAGAAATATATTCATTCCTAACCCATTGTCTCATGCGTAAAAATGGCGGTGCGAATGTTTTGCTGTGCCATGATCACAGGCCAGTAAAATGGCGACCCACGCCACCCCCGCTCATCCTGACCATTTTGATTGAAATCGTCTGCATGTCCGCTAACTCGCTCCTTATCGGACTGGGCGCTGTACAGCCGCGCCCAACTAGCCAGTCTGCAATAAAGGCTCGGGTCCATAATAATTTATGGCGATGCGAATCAGTCTAAACACCAATCGGTCTTGTTCTATGGCATGCCGGAAAGCACCGACAGCCCCAGAATTTGCCCCGCATTCTTTCCTTGTCTGGCAACCCGAACAACCATCACGATACCGCATTTGGGACAGAGCGGCACGTCCCGCGATTCGGCCGGCTGCGGCTCTCTGTGCTGAACCTTGCCATTCAGTTTAAGGAGGTGTAAGCCGTCAATGAGGCCGAGCGGTTTTCCTCGGACGAAAACCTGCGTCTCTGCGGTGAAATCGCCAGACGTCACGACGATCTCGCGTTCCGTGCCCTCCGCCGCCTCCCACACCGAAGGCACGATCTTTCGCGCCGTCCAGGCAGCCTTTGTTACGGGGTGATCGCACCACCTTCCCCGCGACACCCGGCGCTTCGGTCACGGGCGGGGAATCAAACTTCGGGAATAGCTTGCGGTTGAGTCTTAGAACCGGGTTTTTACTGTCGTGGCAATTCAAATCCAATTCAAACTTAACTCAAATGCTACTCAAACTGACTCAAATTCTACTCACCATCTACTCACTTTCTACTCTCATCCTACTGGTAATCCTACTATTTCCGGCTACTGTTCTCCCGGCATTTACCGCGTTACGCGAGCCTTTTGATTGCTCCAAATAGATTATTCAAAAAATAATCGTCGGATTTGTTATGTGAAAAAAAATGCGCGCGCATTTTTTTCATCTCAAAAAAAATATCACATCCAAATTATTTGATCCTGAGGTACTGCAATTCCTTGACGGGCCTATGGCCCTTGTGGAAACTCTAAGCCGCAAGCTACCGACACTGCTTCTGGCCCGCAACGGGTGAAACCAAGATAGCCGGTAGCCTTCGCTCTCCACTGCCGGGAGATGCCACGTAGCAGGGTTTCCCGTGCAGAGAAGTAGCCGTATCGCGGGCTGTCTTGTCCCACCGTTTGTGACGCGATCACTGCAAGGAAGAGCACATCAAGTACTGGCGACGTTTCGCCCGGTGCCTGGGTGTGCGCTTCTTGCATGGTTGCATTTTTTTTATACCTGCCGCAAGCGCACTTGATCAACCCGATTGGAACGAGGTCGGCTGCGCTGGATGGACAACACAATACCGGATTTTACTGAGGCGTCGGAGTTTCCCAAAGCTCCGACCGAGAAGCTGCTGCTGTCACTCCCGCAAGTGGCCGAACAGCTGTCCGTCTCGGTACGGACCGTCCACCGTTTGATAAGCACCGGCAGGCTCCCCACCGTAAAAATCGGCCGATTGGTGCGTGTCCCGGCCCAGGCCGTACGCGACTGGATAGCACAAAATACTTTTGTTGCGCATAATGATGGTTGCGTTGGGCCGGATGCGCGATACGGAGGCAAGTCATGCCATATCGACGCAAAGACTCACCGATCTGGTGGGTCAGTTACACCGACGCAAGCGGCCGCAGAATTAGGCGGCCTACTGGAGCGGAAAACCACAAGGAAGCGCAGGCCCTTGAGGCCAAATGGAAGCTGCAAGCGCACCAAGAGAAGCAATGGGACGCCGAACCCGTTAGGACCTTTGATCAGCTAATGCTGCCCTATCTGCAAGCGATACAAAACGAGATTCGAAGCACGGCCCGTTATCGGGATTGTGCCAAGCGTCTCTACGAGGTGTTTTCCGGGCGCGTGTTGAGTGAGTTGAACGCGGCCGATATCCGGAACTACATCGCGAAACGCCGGCAGGCTGGCCGCAAGGACGCCACGATCAATCGCGAGCTCTCGGTCCTTTCCTCCGCGATCAACTACGCGCGGCGCGAATGGGATTGGGAGATTCCGAACCCGGTGCTGGGACGCAAGCCCCGAAACGGCGAGGGGCGCGTGCGCTGGCTCACGCAAGCGCAGGCGCAAGCACTCATCCGCGCGGCCGAGAGTCATCCGTATTCACGCCATCTGGCCGATTTCATCCGGCTGGCGCTCAATACGGGTTGCCGCAAGGGTGAGATGCTGGGGCTGGCGTGGTCGCGGGTGGACCTGACCCACGGGCTCATTTATTTGGAGGCCGAGCACACCAAAGGTAAACGGCGTGCCTCGATACCGCTGAATGAAGGGTCCCGTCAGGCGCTGCTCAACCGCGCACGGTTCCGGGCGACACACTGTCCGGACAGTCCCTGGGTGTTCTGTCGCAAGAGCGGGACGCGCATCAAGGATGTGAAAACGGCGTTTGACACGGCCTGCGAGAAGGCCGGCATCGAGGACTTCCGCCCTCACGACCTGCGGCATACCTGTGCCGCGTGGCTGGTGCAGGCGAACGTCCCCTTGGCCTCGATCCGGGATCTGTTGCGGCACACGACGGTGCAGATGACGGAGAAGTACGCGCACCTCTCCCCGGAGAATGTGCGCGCGGCGGTAGCGGTGCTTGATGGAAATCGGTCACGATTTGGTCACGCTGGACAGACGGAGGAAAAACTAATGACATAAGTGTTTGAAAACATGGTGGCTAGGGGCGGAATCGAACCGCCGACCTCAGCATTATGAGTGCCGCGCTCTAACCGTCTGAGCTACCTAGCCGAAAGGGCCGCAAAAGATACAGGATTCACGCATCCGGAGACAAGAGGAAAATGGGCACCTGCCCATTTATACCGGGTATTCCCCCTGTTTCAGACGTTAAACCGAAAGTGCATCACGTCGCCGTCGTGCACGACGTATTCCTTGCCCTCGAGGCGCAGCTTTCCGGCCTCGCGCGCGCCATGCTCGCCCTTGCACTGCACGTAATCGTCGAAGGCAATGACTTCGGCACGAATAAACCCGCGCTCAAAATCGGTGTGGATCACGCCCGCGGCCTGCGGTGCATGCGCCCCGGTGCGCACGGTCCAGGCGCGCACTTCCTTCGGCCCGCAGGTGAAAAAGGTGTGCAGCCCCAAAAGGCCGTAACCGGCGCGGATGACGCGGCTCAACCCCGGCTCTTCCAGGCCCATGTCCGCGAGAAATACCTTTTTCTCCTCGGCGTCCATGTCCGCCAGTTCGGCCTCGATGGCGGCGCAGATGGGCACGACGGTGGTGTGTTCCGCCTTCGCGAGTTCCTCCAGGGCGTCGAGGTGCGGGTTGTTGGTAAAGCCTTTTTCGTTCACGTTGGCGATGTACATCAGCGGCTTGTCCGTGAGCAGGCACAGGGGGAGCAACAGCCGGTGCTCGTCGTCGCTCAGGCCCATGCTGCGCACGGGCTTGCCGGTGTTGAGGTGCGTGCGCACGCGCACCAGCAGTTCGCGCAGTTTGATGTCGTCTTTGTTGCCGCTTTTGACGCCCTTGTCGGCGCGTTGCATGCCCTTTTCCACCGTATCGAGATCAGCCAGCGCGAGCTCGGTGTTGATGGTTTCGATATCGGCCAGCGGGTTGATACGGTTGGATACGTGGATGACGTTTTCATCCTCGAAACAGCGGACCACGTGCGCGATGGCGTCCACCTCGCGGATGTGCGCGAGAAATTTATTGCCCAACCCCTCACCCTTGGAAGCACCGGCGACAAGCCCGGCGATGTCCACGAATTCGATCGTGGTGGGGAGAATCTTCTCCGGCTTGGTGACATCGGCCAGCTTTTGCAGGCGCGGGTCCGGCACCTCGACAATGCCGATGTTCGGGTCGATGGTGCAGAAAGGATAGTTTTCCGCCGCGATGCCCGCCTTGGTGAGCGCATTGAAGAGCGTCGATTTGCCGACGTTCGGCAGGCCGACGATGCCGCATTTAAAACCCATACCTGAATAACCTCTTTAATTCCAACTCCCCCTCTCCCGCGCAGGCGGGAGAGGGGATTATTTGTTGTGTGTGTGCAGATTGTTCATGACCTTCTGAAACTGGCCGTGAACAATATCCGCGATATGCGCCTTGGCGTTAGCGATGGCCGCATCGATTAACACCTGGTCGGTCGAGGCGGCCTTCTTTAAGACATACGACACTACCTGCGCCGCCGAGCCGGGGTGGCCGATGCCGATGCGCAGCCGCGCGTAATCGGCGCCGCCCATTTTCTCGGTCACGTCGCTCAGGCCGTTGTGGCCGCTGTCGCCGCCGCCGACCTTGAGCCGCACAGTGCCCGGCTGCAGATCGAGCTCGTCGTGCGCGACGAGAATTTCCGCGACCGGGATTTTGTAATAGTGGGCAAACTTCGACACCGCTTCGCCGCTGTGGTTCATGAAGGTCTGCGGCTCAAGCAGCCAGACGTCGCGCCCGGCAATCGCGAGCTTTGCCGCGTACGCGGAAAAACGGGACTCGGGACGCAGTGCCTGGTTTGTCCCCGCCAGCAGGGCCTCCAGAAAACGGAACCCGGCATTGTGCCGGGTGTCCGCATATTCCGCGCCCGGGTTTCCCAGGCCAACGATGAGGGAAATCCCCTGCGCCACGTTGCTGCTCCGCGAAGGAGGTGATTTGCCTTACTTCTTGCCTGCGTCCTTCTTGGGCGCGCCTTCGGCCTTTTTGGGAGCTTCGCCCTTCTTGGCCTCGCCTGCCTTGGGAGCGGCTTCGCCCTTCTTGGCCTCGCCGGCTTTGGCTTCGCCCGCCTTGGCTTCGCCTTCGACCGGGGCTGCGGCGGCGCCTTCGACCGGGGCTGCTACCACGACCGGTGCTTCTTCCACCACACGGATGACGGCAATCGCCGCGACCGCTAGATCATCGCCGCCATGGGCAAAGCTCGTGATGCTCACGCCTTCCGGCAGTTTGATGTTGGAAAGATGCACGGATTCATTGATGTGCAGGGCCGACATGTCCACGGTCAGGAACTCGGGGAGGTCCTTCGGCAAGCAGGTGATGTCGATTTCGGTCATCAAGTGGGTGACGATACCGCCGTCCGTCTTCACGCCCGGGGCCACGTCCTGGCCGATGAAGTGCAGCGGCACCTTCATGTGCAGCTTCTCGGTGGCGCTGATGCGCTGAAGATCGACGTGCATCACGATCGGCTTATACGGATGCATGTTCCAGTCGCGCAGAATCGCCTGGTCGGTCTTGCCATCCACCGTGACCGACAGGATGGAGGTATGGAACTTCTCGTTTTCCAGGTGCCGCAGCATCAAGTTGTGGTCCAGCGAGACCGTCATGGGGTCTTTGCCCGCACCGTAAAGGATGGCGGGGACTTTGCCGGCGCGGCGAAGGCGGCGGCTCGCACCCGTACCTTTCGCGTTGCGCGGTTCAGCAGTCAGATCAAATTTCGCGCTCATTGTCTATCTCCAAGGTTTGTTGAACATCTCCCGCCTCGCCCGCGACCAGGACCGGAGGGATAAAAAGGCATCGGGCTTGCACCCGACACCGAAACTTTTACTCCATGAACAGCTCGCTCACCGAATCGTCCAGCGTGATGCGGCGCATGGACTCGGCCAGCAGCTCGGCCACGCTCAATTGGCGGATGCGCTTGCACGCCTTGGCCTCGGGCCGCAGCGGGATGGTGTCCGTCACCACCAGCTCATCGAGCGGCGAATTACTGATACGCTCCACGGCCTTGCCGGACAGCACCGGATGCGTACAGTAGGCCAGCACCCGGCGCGCGCCGTGTTCCTTCAGCGCCGCGGCCGCCTCGCACAGCGTCCCGGCGGTATCCACGAGGTCATCCATCAGCACGCAGGTGCGGCCTTCGACCTCGCCGATGATATGCATGACCTTGGCCTCGTTCGGCCGCGGACGGCGCTTGTCGATGATGGCCAGGTCCGCTTCCAGGTGTTTCGCCATCGCGCGGGCCCGCACCACGCCGCCCACGTCCGGCGACACCACGAGCACATCCTTGATCTCCTGCCGCCAGATGTCGCCGAGCAACACCAGCGACGAATAAATGTTGTCCGTCGGGATGTTGAAAAACCCCTGGATCTGGTCGGCATGCAGATCCATTGTCAACACCCGGTGCGCGCCGGAGACGGTGATCATGTCCGCCACGAGTTTGGCCGTGATCGCCACGCGCGCGGTGCGCGGGCGGCGGTCCTGGCGGGCGTAACCATAATAAGGCATCACCGCCGTGATGCGCCGCGCCGACGAGCGCTTCACGGCGTCGATCATGATCAGCAACTCCATCAGGTTGTCGTTGCTGGGGGCACAGGTGGGCTGGATGATGAACACATCCTTGCCGCGCACGTGCTCCATGACCTCCACCTGAATCTCGCCATCCGAGAAACGGCCGACCACCACCTTGCCGAGCGGAAGCCCGAGATGCCTTGCTATGAGTTCCGCGAGCGCCGTATTGGCGTTCCCGGTAAACACCACCATGTTATCCAAGGACACGTGTTTTCCTCTCAGGCTATCTTCGAAAACCCGGCAAACAGGAAAGCCTGCCAGGCAGGCTTTCGAAATCTGGTTGGGGCGCCAGGATTCGAACCTGGGAATGACGGAATCAAAATCCGTTGCCTTACCACTTGGCGACGCCCCAGAAACTTGCGCCCCTATGCAATACCTGACTTAACTCCATCGCGGCGTCAGGACTACTGAGCGCGCTACGCGCGCTGCCTGGCAATGCGACTATAGAAAGGATGCCGATTCAACCCCCGCGCGACGAAGCCGGTGTACGGCTTGGGTATCTGTTTCAAGAGTTCCCGGCCCCGGTTCTCGTCCTGCACCTTGAGGAACACGCACCCCCCGGAACCGGACATTCGCGCCGCGCCGAATTCGGCAAATAGCCTGAGAGCACGATCCACTTCCGGATAGCGGCTGCGCACCACCGGTTCCAGGTCGTTACGGGTACCCTGCCCCTCGTGAAAGGCGCGTATTGTGATAGGTGGGCTATAGCGTGTCAATTGAGGGTCGGCGAACACCTGGGCGGTGGACACGTGCACCGGCGGCACCACCACCAGATACCATGCCTCTTCGGGCTCAATCGGGGTCAGAACCTCGCCCACCCCCTCGGCCCAGGCGGCGTGGCCATGCACAAATACCGGTACATCGGCCCCGAGCGTGAGTCCGAGCGCCGCCAGTTCCGGAATCGGCAGGTGCACCTGCCACAGCTGGTTCAACGCCAGCAGGGTCGTGGCCGCATCGGAGCTGCCGCCGCCGAGACCGCCGCCGGTGGGGATACGCTTGGTAAGATGGATTTCGACACCCTGGGTAACCGCGGCCGTCTCCTGTAACAGGCGCGCCGCGCGCAGCGTCAGGTCCTTGTCCTCCGGCACGCCGGGCAGGGGCACGGCGCGGCGGATGCGGCCGTCGTCGGTGATGAGGAATTTCAGCTCATCGCCAAAATCCAGAAACTGAAAGGCGGTTTGCAGCGTGTGATAACCATCCGCACGCCGACCGGTGATGTGCAAAAACAGATTCAGCTTGGCGGGGGCGAGCCAGGTTTCCATACCGCACGGAGTTTAATTTAATTGAGCGCCCAATGCTCGATGAGCAGGCGCACTTCGAACCTGGCGTTTTGGGGGTCGTTTCCAGCTGCTGGCTCCGCCAGTTTTTTCACAAACAACTTGCTCGGCAGGTCGACGGTGCCGATGCGGGTGTATTCCAGAAACCGGATATCCCAGCCGAATTGGCGCAGGGTCTTGAGCCGTCCCCATTCGTCGAGGTCCTGGCTCGCGGCAGCCTCGGGCACCGGCAAACCCAGCATCCAGTAATTCAACCCATCGAGCGGGATGAGCCAGCCGGTAGTGCGGAACAGGAGTTGTTGCGCGTTTGGCGCGTACCAGGTTTTTTGATCCGCGTCGCGCAGTTCGGCGCCGTTGCGGTCTTGCGTGAGCCGCATATGCCCATGGCCGAGCGGGCCGGTGATGTCGATCGTGTGCCGGTCCTGATCGCGCACCCACTGGAGCGAGGCCTGCCCGCCGTTGTCGGCGGTGCGCAGCGCGAGCCGGCCCTGGATGGTCCAGCGGGTGAGCGGCGCCAGCGCTACCTGGCGCGCCTGCCAGGTGGCAGCGGGATTGTCAGAGGGAGGAGGAGAAGGAATCGTGGTGCAGCCTGCCAGCCACAGGGCGGCCAGGATGACGCCACGACACCGCCTCACGGCTTGAATTTCTTGATGACGCTATTGAGTGCTTCGTTGTCCGGCGTTTCGTGCAGCGCGTTGGTCCACACCGACTCCGCTTCCTTATGATTGCCCGTGACCCAGAGCACCTCGCCCAGATGCGCCGCAATCTCGGCATCGTTGCGGATCGCCAGGGCGCGCTTCAGGTATTTGATGGCCTCGGCGTGATTGCCCATGCGGTATTGGAGCCAACCCATGCTGTCCGTGATAAAGGCATCGTCCGGCTTAAGCGACATCGCCTGCTGCAACAGCTCCATCGCCTCCTGATAGCGTGTGGTGCGGTCCGACAGCGTATACCCCAGCGCATTGAGCGCGTTAACGTTCTTCGGCTCCTGCTTCAGGATTTCGCGCAGGTCGTGTTCCGCGACGTCGAGCATTTCGAGTTTATCCGCCACCAGCGCGCGCGTGTACAGCAGGTCCTTGTCGCCGGGAACGGCCTTGATCGCGGCACTCAGCATCTCAAACGCCTCGCGGTACTGCTTCGCCTCGCGCAGAATCTGCTCCTCCGCAAGCGCCTCCTGCACGCGCTGGCTGTCGTTCTGGGCAGGAATGCTCTGCAGGTATTTGCGCGCGCCGGCGAGATCGCCCTGCTTCGCCATGATCATGCCAATCCGCGTCTGCGCCTCGAAATAATATTCGCCGTCTTCCACTTCCTTGTACCAGCCCGTGGCCTCGTCGTAGTGCTTGTTCTGTTCCGCGATCTGACCGAGATAAAGACGCGCCTGGTCGTTCTGGGGACGCAGCTTGAGCGCATGCTTTAAATATTTCTCGGCGTCGTCCAGATTGCCGGTCTGCAGGGAAAGCAGGCCCGCGGCATAGACCGACTCGGCGTCGTCGGGGCTATTGGCCACGATAAGCTTGAACTGCTCGTTCGCCTTGCCCCATTCCTTCTGGTCAATCAGAAAGCGTGCATAATTCAGGCGGACATTGTTGGCGCCCGAATTGCTGGCAAGATAACTTTCAAAGAACGCCCGCACCTTGCCCAGGTCCTTCTGTGAAATCAGGATGCGCGCCTTGAACAGGGCCGCCTCTTCCCAGCTGGGCCGCAGTTCCAGTGCCTGGTCTGTGGCCACGCGCGCTCTTTCGAGATCGCCGCCACGAACCGCGAGGTGCGCCATGGCAAAATGGGCCGAGGCATTGCGCGGGTGCCTGTCCACCAGTGACTGCATGATTTCCTGAGCCGCGTTGCGGTTGCTGCCGCGCGCCAGCGTGGTGGCACAACGCAGGTAAGACTGATCGAGATTATTGTGCTCCTCATCGAGGGCGAGAATTTTCTCAAACTGTGTCTTGGCCTCGGGCGCGCGATCGAGTTCGAGCAGCACCGTGGCCAGGGCTTCACGGGCATCGACGTCATTGGGCCGCAGCTCCACCCACAACTGCGCCGACGTCAGCGCATCGGGGTAACGTTTGGCATACAACGATGCCAGCGTGGCACGCTCGGCAACCCGCGGGTCGCGGGTTTGTTGCGCCACCTTGCCCAAGGTCGAGGCGGCCACGCCAATTTGCCCGCGCTGTCCGGCAATTTCGCCCACGAGCAGGTTGTAAAGAATTTCGGGTTCAAGCGGGATCTTGGGCAGATCCTCCGCCAATTTCGGTTGGGGGTTTTCCTCAACAACCGCCACGGGCGGTGCCACCCCGGCACAGGCCGTCACTACGGATACCAGTGCGACAATAAGGAAGTGGCGGGTAGGGAATCGATTCATAAAGTCTCCGGACGTCACGGTGGCACGGCTATTGGACAACCCTGGCGCGCGGTTGTTCATCCCGCTATCGAAATTAGTCATGCTGTGAGTTACCTTTTAATTTAAACAGGGCCTGTTGCCCCGGGTTGCTAAATTGAAATTGTCGGGTGCGGCGCGGACTGGGCATGAACTCCGTTTTGCCGGTATTTGCGGCCTTCCCTTGTGCGGAGACCACCTCGCGCGCGACCTTGCGGTAAGGATGGGAAACTCCCAATGCCAAGAATTATAGTACACTTCGTGTTTCCCGCCCGCGAACCACGTCGCCACACGCCTGCCGCCGGCCCATTATTCCACTGGTCAAAACCGATCCTAACTCCATACTATATATAGAGTAGATTTGGGTCAGGGGCGGCAAATCTCAAGGCCTTGAAACATACACCCGCGCCCCGAACTTGACACCGCGTCATGATGGGTCAAAATCGCGGGCATTACTGCGATTTCCCGGTTATTTTCCATGCAACTGCTTGCCTTTGGCATCAACCATCACACCGCGCCGGTGGAAATCCGCGAAAAAGCGGCGTTTGCGCCGGATACGCTTACCAATGCCCTGCACGAAGTCACGCACTGCGGCGCCGAGGAAGCGGCGATTGTCTCCACCTGCAACCGTACGGAACTTTACTGTGGACTGGAGCCCGCGCAACGCGAGCACGTGATCGACTGGTTTTGTCGTTATCACCACCTGAACCGCGCGGACATCCTGCCCTATCTTTACCAACACCCGGACCAGGCGGCCGTCAAACACGCCTTCCGCGTCGCGGCCGGACTGGATTCCATGATTCTCGGTGAGCCGCAGATTCTCGGGCAGATGAAAGAGGCCTTTGCCCACGCCCACAAGGCCGGCGCCACCGGAAAAATCCTGAACCGCCTGTTCCAGCAGACCTTCACCGTGGCCAAGCAGGTGCGCACCGACACCGCCATCGGCGCCAGCGCGGTGTCGGTGGCCTCCGCCGCCGTTTCCCTGGCCAAGCAGATTTTCAACACGCTGTCGGAACAGACCGTATTACTGATCGGCGCGGGCGAGATGATCGAATTATGTGCGCGCCATCTCAAGGAACACGGCATTGGGCACATGATTGTGGCCAACCGCACCGTCGAGCGCGCCCAACTGCTGGCGAACGAGTTCGGCGCCGAGGCGATCTCGCTGTCGGAAATGCCGCTGCGCCTCACCGACGCCGATATCGTGATTACCTCCACCGCCAGCCAACTGCCGATTCTGGGCAAGGGCGCGGTGGAACGGGCGCTGAAGACGCGCCGCCACCAGCCCATGTTCATGGTCGACATCGCGGTGCCGCGCGACATCGAGGCCGAGGTCGGCGAACTCAACGACGTGTATCTCTATACCATCGACGATCTCAAGGAGGTCGTGCAGGGGAACATCGAATCGCGCCAGGTGGCCGCGCGCGAGGCGGAAAAGATCATCGACATCCAGGTGGGCGATTTCATGCACTGGGTCAAATCGCTCGACGCCGTGCCCACCATCCGGGCGCTGCGCGAGGCGGCCGACGCCGTACGCGAGGCCGAGCTGCAACAGGCACGCAGTAGACTGGCGCGCGGCGAAGATCCGAACAAGGTGATCGAGCAACTGGCGCGCGCGCTCACCAACAAGTTCACCCATCCCCCCTCCGACGCACTTCGCAAGGCCGACCACGACGGTAACAACGCGCTGCTTGAAGCGGCGCGCCGTCTTTTCAATCTCGGCGAAGATTAACGATGAACCCGTCCATTGAGACAAGGCTGAACAGCCTTGCGGAACGCTTTGAGGAAATCGAACGCCTGCTGTCGGACCCGAAGGTCATCGGCAAGCAGGATCAGTTTCGCAAACTCTCGCAGGAATACGCCGAAATCAGCCCGGTCGTGAAACTCTACGGCGACTACCGCGAGGCGCGCCATGAGCTGGAATCTGCGCGCGCCATGCTTGCGGACAACGACTCGTCGATCCGCACGATGGCGCAGGAGGAAATCACCGGCGCGCAAAAACGCATCGAAGCCCTCGAGGCAAAAATCCAGAATCTGCTGCTGCCGAAAGACCCGAACGATTCACGCAACGTGTTTCTCGAAATCCGAGCCGCGGCGGGCGGCGACGAGTCCGCGATTTTCGCCGGCGACCTGTTCCGCATGTACAACTATTACGCCACGCAGCACGGCTGGAGCGTGGAGACCATGAACCAGAGCTCCGGCGAACACGGCGGCTTCAAGGAAATCATCGCGCGTATCGCGGGACAGGATGTGTACTCGCGCCTGAAATTCGAGTCCGGCGCGCACCGCGTCCAGCGCGTGCCCGAAACCGAGGCCCAGGGGCGTATCCACACGTCCACCTGCACCGTGGCGATTCTGCCGGAGGTGGAGGAAATCGACGCCATCGTCATCAACCCGGCGGATCTCAAGGTCGACACCTTCCGTGCCTCCGGCGCCGGCGGTCAGCACGTGAACAAAACCGATTCCGCCATCCGCATCACGCATCTGCCCACGGGCATCGTGGTCGAATGCCAGGACGAGCGTTCGCAACACAAGAACCGCGCGCGCGCCATGTCGATCCTGTCGGCGCGCATGCTTGAGGCCGAACAGCGCAAACAGCGCGAATCCGAGGCGGCGCAGCGCAAGAGCCTGGTTGGCACCGGCGACCGCTCCGAGCGCATCCGCACCTACAACTTCCCGCAGGGCCGCGTGACCGATCACCGCATCAACCTCACGCTGTACCAACTGGACCAGGTCATGGAGGGCCGGCTCGATGAGTTCGTCGATGCTCTGCGTTCGGCGGACCAGGCCGACCAGCTCTCCACCCTGAGCGCCTGACCGGCCGCGGCGTGACCCTCCAGCAGTTCATCGACAGGGCCACAGCGCAACTGGCCGCATCGAGCCCGACACCGCGCCTGGACGCCGAGGTACTGGCCATGCATGTCTGTGGCCTGGATCGCAGCGCTTTGATTACGCGCGCCCATGTCACGCTGGGGGCGGCGCCACAAAAAGAACTGGATTATCTTCTCGCCCGGCGCCAACGGGGCGAGCCCATCGCCTATCTCACCGGCACGCGCGAATTCTGGTCGATGGAATTGAATGTCACGCCGGCCACCCTGATTCCGCGGCCGGAAACCGAGCTCCTGGTGGAAACAGCCCTGGCGCTGATTCCGGCGGATGCGGCCTGGACCATCGCCGACCTCGGCACCGGCAGCGGCGCTGTGGCCCTGGCCATTGCCAACGCGCGTCCCCGCTGTCGGGTCATCGCCACCGACGTTTCACCGCCCGCGCTCAACGCTGCGCGGTCCAACGTCAAAAAGTTCGGTCTGACCAATGTGGAGATGCGCCAGGGCGACTGGTTCATCCCGCTGGCCGGTGCAACGCTGGACATGATCGTGAGTAACCCGCCTTACGTGTGCGCGGACGATCCGCATCTGCAACAAGGCGATCTGCGTTTTGAGCCGGTAAGCGCGTTGGCCGGCGGCGCCGACGGGCTCGATGCCATACGCCATATTGCTTCCCAGGCGCCGCCATACCTGAAAACCGGTGGCCGCTTGTTACTGGAACATGGTTTCGACCAGGCGGATGCCGTCGCCGGCCTCCTGCGTCAGCAGGGTTATCGTGATATTGTTTCCCATCGGGATTTGTCCGGGAATCACCGCGTCACCGAGTGTCGCCGCTAAGCCACGGCTGATCTGGCTGGGTTCGAACTTCCATGGACGACAATCAACTACTCCGCTACAGCCGCCACATCCTGCTGCCGCAGGTGGGCATCGAGGGCCAGCAACGGCTGCTGGAGGCACGCGTGCTCCTCATCGGACTCGGCGGGCTGGGCTCGCCGGTGGCGATGTATCTCGCCGCCTCCGGCGTGGGCCACCTTGTGCTCGTCGACCACGACCGCGTGGCACTATCGAATCTCCAGCGCCAGATTGCGCACATCACGAATGCCATCGGCATCGACAAGGTCGCCTCGGCGCAACAAACGCTGCAAGCCCTCAATCCGGATGTCCGGATCACGACCTTCAATAAAGTTCTCGAGGCCGACGAACTCACGGAACAGGTGCGGCTGGCGGATGTCGTCGTCGATGCCAGCGACAACTTCGCCACGCGTTTCGGTTTGAACCGGATTTGCGTAGCGCAAAAAAAACCGCTTGTCTCCGGCGCGGCGATTCGGCTGGAAGGCCAGGTGACGACCTTCCGCGCCGACCAGCCTGACAGCCCCTGTTATCGCTGCTTGTATAAGGACATGGATGAACTCGCCGAGACCTGTTCCGAGACCGGGGTGCTGGCGCCGGTGGTAGGCATCATTGGATCGATCCAGGCCGTCGAAACCCTGAAAGTGTTGACGGGCGTGGGCCAGACACTCACCGGCCGGCTGCTGATTCTGGATGCGCAAACGATGGAATGGCGCGAAGTGCGATTACGCAAGGACCCGGACTGTCCGGTGTGCGGAGGGCCATGAACACGATCACCATTCCACGCCCGATCGTCAACCAGCTGCTGCATCTGGCGCAGCAGTCGCCGGAAGCAGAGGTGTGCGGTCTCATTTCCCGCGACGCCCAGGGATTCAAAACCTGCTATCCCGTCGCCAATGTCGCCCGCGACAAAAAGCGTTTTTTCGAACTGGACCCAAAAAACCAGATCGACGCCATGCGGGCGATGCGGGCGGGCGGCGAAGAACTCGCCGCGATCTACCACTCGCACCCGGACGCCCCGCCCCTGCCCTCGCTCACCGACATCCAGCAGCACGAATACCCCGGCGTGCTTTACCTCATTATCTCGCTCAACACCAAAGGCGTGCTGGAAATGTGCGGCTTTCAGATCCAAAACCGCGCAATCCGGGAAGTGGCCATCGGCCTGTAGCCGCCACCAGTCGTTCTACTGGCGTCTATACTCTTTTTGTAAGGGTCAGCCAACCCAGGAAGGAGCACACATGTCTATCGCCACGTTTGTTTTTCTCGCGCTCTTCGCGGCGTTGTTTCTCTATGCCGCCACCATGTTTAACAATTTCGTGCGGCTCAAGAACAACATCGCCCAGGCCTGGTCGAACATCGACGTGCTGCTCAAGCAGCGGCACGACGAACTGCCCAAGCTGGTCGAGGCCTGCAAACAGTACATGCAGCATGAACGCGGGGTGCTGGAGCGAGTGACCCAGGCCCGCGCCGCCGTGCAGAGCGCACGCGAGGCCGGCGATGTCGGTACGCTGGGCGGCGCGGAGGGCGAGTTGCGCGCGGGCCTCGCGCGGCTCTTTGCCGTGTCCGAGAACTACCCCGAACTGCGCGCGAACGAAGATTTCCAGCATTTGCAGGACCGTATTTCACAACTTGAGGCGCAGATCACCGACCGGCGCGAGTTCTACAACGACTCGGTGAACGCCAGCAATACTCGCATCGAAGAATTTCCGGACAACGTAATCGCCACGCTGTTCCGATTCGAGCCGAAATTGCTTCTCCGATTCAAGGAAAGTGAGATCGAAGACGTCAACATCAAAGCCCTGTTCAACGGCTAGTCATGTCAGCCTTCGCCCCGCTGGCCCCGTGGTTTGCGGGACTGGCCAGTACCATCCACCAAAGCAACCCCATGGCCGTCGGCATCGCCGTCGCGGTGCTGACGGCCGGTTCCGCCTACTGCTCCTGGCGCACCTGGCGCAATGTCAGCATCGAGCGCCTGATCGAAGATACCCCCGCCATCAAAATCCGATCTGCGCCCCAAGGCTACGTAGAAATCGAAGGCCTGGGGAAGTTGATGGATGGCCCGCCCATCATCGCCAAGCTCTCGGGATTGCCCTGCGTCTGGTACCGCTACCAGATTGAGGAATACACCACCGGCGGCAGAGATCGGTCGCGCTGGGTAACCGTGGACAAGGGTGAAAGCACCGAAATCTTCTGGCTGCAAGACGAAACCGGCCGCATCGTCGTCGACCCCGAAGGCGCGGATGTCACACCACGACACAAAGAAACCTGGAAATCCCGCGCCGCCATCAGTGGTGTCGCCTACCCCAAGTATATGAGCACTTTCCTCGCCGCCAGCGACAATACCTACCGCTTCACCGAGGAGCGCATCAATTCCGGCGAACGCATGTACGCGATCGGACTTCTGAAAAATATGAGCAGCTATACCAGCACCCCAACCGTGGACGAAGACGTGCGGATGCTGCTGGATACCTGGAAACAGGACCAGCCCGCGTTGTTGAAACGTTTTGATCTCGACCAGGACGGAAAAATCGACGAGAGAGAATGGATGCTGGCCCGGGCCCAGGCGCGACGCGAGGTCATGAAAAGCCGCCGTGACGAAGTCAGCCATTCCACCGACGGCCTCAATGTCCTGGGGCCCACCCACAGCAGCAATCGGCCCTATCTCCTGTCCGCCTTTTCGCAAGGCGAACTGGCGAAACGTTATCAACGCTGGGCCGCGTTCTACGCGGCGGGCTGCTTCCTGCTCGGGTTGGCGACGGTGTGGGTGTTTAACGCGAAGTTCGTTTAAATAACCGGGCCGCCGTCGGCGGCTCGGTTATTTATTAAAAACACTCTTGCGCAACATTTCCCACTGCTTGTCCCATCCCGCGGCCGGCGATGATTTGAATCCGCTGCGCACAAAACGTGTGATCGATCCCTCGACCACGGTCAGCAGCAGCACCGCCACATCCGCGACCGGCGTGCGCAGCTTCTCGTTGACCTCGGCCTCGCGCAGGATTTGTTTCAGTTGGGTTTCGATACGCTCGAAAATCTGCACCACGCGCTTGCGCAGGCGTTCGGTTTCGCCCACCAGCACATCGCCGTACAGCAGTCGCGCCATGCCAGGGTTTTTGTCGGCGAAACCAAGCAGCAGAAACAGGATGCTCTGGATTCTCGCCTCGGCGTGCGGTTCTTCCGCCAGAATGCGGGTGATGCGGGTGAAGACCGTCTCTTCGATGAATTCGAGCAGGCCTTCGAACATCTTGGCCTTGCTCGGAAAATGGCGATACAGCGCGGCCTCGGAAACACCCACGGCGCGCGCGAGCTGCGCCGTCGTAATATGCACGCCCTGGTTGGTCTCCAGCATACGCGCGAGCGTTTCAAGGATGTCCTGACGTCGTTCGCCGCGGCGTGGTCTGGCCATGCTTCAGTCCTGCTCGCACCGGGGGAACACCGCTAGACGCTCTTGCTCACTGCGGCAATTGCCACCAGAAGGAACTCAACGGATAAGCGCGCCGCGCGCAGGATATCCAGCACAATAACGTTATCCCGCGACATAATAAGGCTGGGCGCTTTCAATAATTATCTGGCGACGAAGCGGATTACGGCTATGCTCCACCGCGCGTCGGGTAATCAAATCCACCTTGCGGTTAAACATCTCCGCGAGTTCATCTTGCATCGCCGCGTGCTCAAACAAACCCCACTCTGCTTCCGGAGAGAAGGAAACCAGAACATCTACATCGCTGTCAGGGCGGAAATCGTCGCGCAATACCGAGCCGAACAAGGAAAACTCGGTTATCTTCCAACGCCGGCAAAACCTGGCGATGCCCTCTTGATCCAGGGGAATTCTCGGTTTCATATGTTCATCCTAGCAGCTGCGTGCAAGATATGTATCAGCTTTTGATCAGCGTACCGACGCCCTGATCAGTAAAGATCTCGAGCAGCAGCGCGTGCGGCACGCGTCCGTCGATGATATGACAGGAGCCCACGCCATTGGCCACCGCGTTGAGCGCATAGTTCACCTTGGGCAACATGCCGCCGCTGATGGTACCGTCGGCGATCAGGTCGCTGACATGCTTCGCCGTCAGACCCGTCATCAGCTTGCCTTGCTTGTCGAGCACGCCGGGGGTGTTGGTCAGGAGCACGAGTTTTTCCGCCTTCAGGATCATCGCTAGCCTGCCGGCCACGACATCGGCATTGATGTTGTAGGTCTGGCCGTCCTCGCCCACACCGATGGGCGCAATCACGGGAATGAAATCGCCGGAGTCGAGCATTGTCACCAGCGCCGGGTCGATGCGCTCCACATCGCCCACGTGGCCGATGTCGATGATCTCGGGCGGCAGTTTTTCGTTCTCCTGGGATTTCTCGAGCACCATTTTCTTGGCACGGATGAAGCCGCCGTCCTTGCCCGAAAGCCCCACGGCCTTGCCGCCTTGCTGGTTGATGAGATTGACGATCTCCTTGTTCACGAGGCCGCCGAGCACCATCTCGACCACGTCCATGGTCTCGCGGTCGGTCACGCGCATGCCCTGGACAAATTCGCTCTTCTTGCCGATTTTTTCCAGGTGCTTGCCGATCTGGGGTCCACCCCCGTGCACGATCACCGGTTTCATGCCGACGATCTTCATCAACACCACGTCGCGGGCAAAACTCTGCTTGAGGGGTTCGTCCACCATGGCGTTGCCGCCGTACTTGATGACGAGGGTCTTGCCCTGGAAGCGCTGGATGTAGGGCAATGCCTCGGTCAGGATGCGCGCGCGGTCGGCGGCGGATTGCGGGGTCAGCGACATGGTTTTTCCTGTTTTTCTGGCGGCGATAAGGACTTGAAAGGAAAAGTTAGCGCATATTTACCTTAAAGTCAGCAGGCGCCATTCAATCGGGATAGGGGGCGATCCATTAATGATCGCACCCCTCCCACACCACCCGGCATGCGGGTCCGCACCGGGCGGTTGAAATAGTTGAGGTCGGATACCAGGATTGAATCCCTGCGCACCGCCTGA
>Ga0315268_10000476_pt1 | contig 47171 bp, 41 predicted proteins | sample C1_top_MG_FD_204535 | JGI IMG/M metagenome (GOLD analysis project Ga0315268, IMG submission 204535) | Sediment microbial communities from Yellowstone Lake, YNP, Wyoming, USA - C1_top | ecosystem: Environmental > Aquatic > Freshwater > Lake > Sediment | place: USA: Wyoming | collected 2017-08-01 | reverse complement strand
CAGCCGTATCGCTTCCTGTGCTTTTCGATCAAGTTTGCGCCCATCTTTTTTCATGCAAACTCTGACCACAATCTCAATCCTGAAGTTCCTCGTGTGTCGCCTTATTTACTGACTCATGAGTAAGTGTTTGCAGCGAGAGTGTGTATTGTCCGGAAACACAGCTTGTCCCGGTGGGGTCGGGCACATAACTGGTATTGCAGGTGCAGTTGGGTGGGGTTGGATCGGAGTTAGCCGGGCAAGAGTATTGTTTGCCGATATAAAAAACACCAGAATGAATTTGGGGCGTAGCAATTGTAGCAATTTCATAACTAAGCTGATAGGTGATCTCATACTCTAACTCTAATTTATTCGGGGTTTCATAAACATGAACAATGGTGGGGAAGACAACATAGGAATAAGGCATAGTTGTCCAGTAGGTCAATTCACAGTTTACAACCACATCAAGCGAAACCCCGGTGCAGTACCCCGCTGCGGCATAGTTAGTAACAGCTGGCACAGTGCCTTCAGCTTGAGCCGGTTTAATCATCGTCATCGACGAGATCACGATGATCGAAAGATACAGGACAACAACTCTTAAAACAGGCTGGACAAATCTTGTTGCATGAAACGTCGGCTCATCCATTATTTCCCCTTGATAATTCAAACGCGTTTCCGATAAGCTCAAGACAGATTAGTTGTTATGTTTAGCGTGAGTAGCGTGAAAACGAACTTGCCACACTGCCGTTGACGCACGACATTAATCATATTTATAAAAAATGTAATCGGGTCGTTGACGAAAGGTAATAAATAGCGGACAAACGGAAATTTTCAGTGCTTGGCCGCACTGCATCATGAACCTCCTTAGCCGGAAAGACGGTATCTACAATTTATCGAGCCCCAGCCGCTTCCACCCTTCGTGCCCCAGCTTCTTCATCGTCTCGATATTGTTATCGACAATCCGGTCCGCATCCGGAAAAGCTGCCACGGCGCGATCCACGCTTGCTTCGCGCAGCAGATGCAGCGTGGGGTAAGGCGAGCGGTTGGTGTAATTCTCGATGTCGTCCGGCGCGGCGCCTGCAAACTGATAGTGCGGATGCAGGCTGGCGACCTGGAATTCATCGTTGAACTCCGGCTCCGCTACCGCGATATCGACCGTGTCCAGAAAATCATTGAAGTCGAGAAAGCCGGTGAGCACGTAAGGATGGATCAGCAGCGTGGTGTCGATCTTCTCGGGATCGGCATCCTGCAGCGTGCGCAACTCATTCATCAGCTCTTTCAATAAAGCCTCCGGCGTAGTCGCAGCACTGACCACATAGCGTATCTGTTTTTTGACGTGCACGGCCTTGGCGAACGGACACAGGTTGAGCCCGATGACGGCTTTCTCCAGCCAGCGCTGGGTGGCGGCGATGATGGTTTCGGTTTCGTTGGTCATTTGATCCCAGAAAAATAGTCGTCCACGAAATGCTAATAAACCCACTAAAAAAGAATCGTAGAATCGTAGGGTGGATAAGCGTAGCGCATCCGCCGTACCAGTTCAAAAAGGCGGATGCGCTACGCTTATCCACCCTACAGTTTTTGCTGTCCTTTCGCCCCCTCTGTCATTTCGACCGAAGGGAGAAATCCTGCTCTTCAATCAACAGCAGGATTTCTCCCGGAGCCTGCCCTGAGCTAAGTCGAAGGGGTCGCAATGACAATGCTTTCTGGTTTCGGCTCGTCCAGCTTAGGTTGATTCTTTGTTTCAGCAATGCAGCGGCGGCTCATCCATCAATGCGATCTGTTCGCGCAATTCCAGGATGCGGTCCTGCCAGTAGCGCTGGGTATTGAACCACGGGAAGGCAACGGTAAAGGCCGGGTCGTCCCAGCGCCGCGCGATCCAGGCGGCGTAATGGATCAGGCGCAGGGTGCGCAGCGCCTCGACCAGATGCAACTCGCGCGGATCGAAATCGTAAAAATCTTCGTAGCCCGCGATCAGATCGGAGAACTGCCGCGTCATCTCGGCGCGCTCCCCGGAAAGCAGCATCCATAGATCCTGTATCGCCGGTCCCATGCGGCTGTCGTCAAAATCCACAAAATGCGGACCGGCATCGGTCCACAGCACGTTGCCGACATGGCAGTCGCCGTGCAGGCGTAATTTCTTCACCGCGCCGGCGCGGTCGTAACAGCGCCGCACGCCATCCAGCGCCTGCGCGACCACGCCGCGATAGACCTCTGCCAACTCTGCCGGAATGAAATCATGCGCCAACAGATATGCGCTCGGCTCCACACCGAAGCTTTCGATGTCCAGCGCTGGACGATGCCTGTAAGGCTCCAGCGCACCGACGGCATGGATGCGCCCGATGAAACGCCCCATCCATTCCAGCGTGCCGCTGTCATCCAGCTCCGGCGCGCGACCGCCGTGCCGGGTGAACACGGAAAAACGGAAGCCGTTGAACATGTGCAGCGTGCGGCCGTGGAGTTCCAGTGCAGGCACCACCGGAATCTCGCGCCCGGCGAGTGCCGCGACAAACGCGTGCTCTTCCAGTATCTCCGCATCGGTCCAGCGTTCGGGGCGATAGAACTTCGCGATCAGGGGCGGCCCGTCTTCCATGCCCGCCTGATAGACGCGGTTCTCGTAGCTGTTGAGCGCAAGCAATCGACCGTCGCCGCGCAGGCCGATGCTGTCCAACGCATCGAGCACGGCATCGGGGGTGAGGGCGGTAAAAGGTTGGGTGTGCATGGGCAGGATTGTACGGCAGTGCGGCAAGCACATGATGGACATGCATTGATGCCCGCATATGGTTATTGTCGTATTCGGGATGATAGTGTACGTGCCCAAGGCTGCCCCGGATTGCATTACATTTCGTCCGGGCTACGCTCGCTGTCGAAGGTCATGCAGGGCGGATGCAACAAAGTCAGACAATCCACTGATGAAACTACCAGCCATCCCACCAAGCAACCAAAATGCGGTTGCCAGGTGGCTGGTTATGTCCAGCAGGCTGGACGTGGAATTGACACAGCGCAGCGTTGCCTCGAGGAGGTTCCTGCACCCTGCGGGTGTCCACCGAATGAAATCCACACGCATTCATTTTGGTGAAGCGGCGGAAGGCGCTACGCTTTTCCGCCCTACGCGGGCTGAAGGTGGTGACCAGCAACTCCGTCATTTGTCGTTTCAAACAATCGTCAGGAGATAACTATCATGGGGGGAAAACAGATACCGGCTCATTAAGAATCGTGCAACAAGAAAAGCTGAAGGAATTGCAAGCCCGGCAAAAAAACCTGAAAGAATTACAAGCCAATTTGGAAAAGATAAATTTAAGGGAACCTCTAATTATTGTCATCGTGAGGAGCGCAGAGACGTGACGATCTTTTCGGCTCCTTGATTTTAAAGGATATAAAGATTTCTCGCTTTGCTCGAAATGACAAAAAATGAATTTTTAGAGGTGCCCTTAAAAATCAAAAACCATTCGCCGTGCCTAACCCAGCCAACTCACCAGCGTCAGCAGCAGCAACAAAATCAGCCAGAACACCACCGAGCGCCATACCAGGCCGATGGCGCTTTGCATGAAGTCGGCATCGGCATCATCACCAATCCCCAGTTCCGCCCTGTCCTCCAGCAAGCCGCCTTGCGGTATCGGCATGCCGAGACGCACGCCCAATGCGCCCGCACCACTGGCCAACAATATGCCTGTTTCGCTGTCCGGCCAGCTTGCCGCCTGGGTGCGCCAGCAATAAACGGTGTCTTCGAAATCGCCGACGATGGCGAAGGTCATCGCGGTCAAGCGGATCGGCAACCATTCCAGGAAGTAAAACGCTTGTCGCGCGAACCCGCCGAATTCACCCAATTCTGGTTTATCCTCGCCACCCCCGTGACACGTTACTGGCGAAGCCAGCCGATTGCGGGAACGGGAGTGAGGCGAGGACTCCCGCGCCAGAGGGCTGCGCCCCACCGTGTTGTCCTCGCCGCCCCAATGCGCGCGCAAAAACTGCCCGAGGCGATACAACAACGCGCCCGCCGCGCCGCCCAAGCCCAGCGCGCTGAACAGCACAAACCACACGATCACGCCGAACACGTTGCGGTGCGATGCGATCAGCGCCTGTTCGATGGCGACCCGCGCGACTTCTTCGGCATTCAACTCGTGCGAGGGCAGGCCGCGCCAACCGGACAACAGGCCGCGCGCCTCGTCCAGCCTGCCCGCGCGCAACGCCAGATGGATGCCGGTGAAATAATGGCTGAACTGGCGGAAGCCCATCGTGAGATACAACACCAGCACGTTGAACGCCCAGGCAAAGATCGGATGTACACGATACAGCAACCAGTACGACACCACGACACCTGCCGACAACGGCAACACCGCAATCAGCCAGGCGATCTTGCCGTGTTCGTGTTGCCCTGCATTGAAGTGAAGCTGAAAGAAATTGACATAGCCGGACAGCCAGCCGTACAGGTATTTACGCGAGGAGAGCGGATGGAGCTGCTCCAGCAGCAGCGCGGCAATCAAGGCAAACAGGCTCATGGCAAATGAAAAACATCAACGGTTGGATGATGCGGAAGATAGCACACTACGATAGCGTTGCGCAGCTTGCGCAGGCAGGGCAATGGCGTGGTTGTCGAACACCGGCGCGGCCGCCTTTATCGCCACGCGCTCGCGCCATCCGTCAGCTAAAGGAGCTGGCAAACTGGCTGGCCTGTTCGGCTTGTTCGGCGACATGTTCGCCGATCTCCTCCGCCCGCTCCGGGTCTATGCCCAGCGCTTCCCAGTGTTCCGGGGTGATGGTGGTATCGATGAGTTCGTGGAAACCGAATGACGGCAGCAGTTTTTCCGCCAGGTTGATGATGCGCGCCAGCGGCTGGGCAGGATCGCTCTTCTGCGCGTCATGGTGGAAACGGATCGCGGCGACGATCTCCTCCGGCAGGTTCCAGTGGCGTGCCAGTTCGGCGCCCAGTTCGTCATGGGTGAGCTCCACGATCTCCCGTTCCATTGGCAGCGCCAGACGGTCGGGTTCGGTGAACAAACGGGTCTGCAATTCGTCGCTGCGCTCGATATCCAGATGGGCCAGCACAGAATAGCCGACGTCGTGCAACATCCCGGCCAGGAAAGTCATATCGTCATTGGGACGCATCCTGGCCGGCATGGCGTGGGCAATCGACAGCATCGCGAAGGCGATGCCCATGTTGTGCTCCCACAAGGCATGGATGTTCAAACGCCCGACCGACTGGTTCATCTGCGACATCAGGGCGAGGCCGGTGGCAACCGATCGCACCCTTTTCAGGCCCAGCAGCAAGGACGCATCCTTGACCGTGATGATCTTCCTGGAAGCGCCGACCAGGGGTGAATTGGCCAAGCCGATGACCCTGGCCGAGATGAGCGGATCCTGCGCGATCAGCAACAGCATCTGCTGCTCGTCCTGGTCTGTATCCAGCTTCAGCGCCAGCAGCTTCTGCGCGATGACCGGCATGGCCGGTAGCGAGTCGAGTCGATTGACAGCCTGTTTGAGATCGATGGGGGATTTGCCGCGCGTGTTCATTGATATTTTGTCCATCGGTTCTCGACGCTCTTGCTTGTCTAAATGAGGCATTCTAAACCTAAACCATCTGGAGAAACAATGACAAAGCCCTCGTTTCTTAAACCCGGACGATCATCCCCGCCGCGACGGTGTTGTTGCCGGTCCCATCAATCACGATAAAGCTGCCGGTGGCGCGGTCGGTGGCATAGCTATCGAACACCAGCGGCGGCTGCAGTTTCAATCCCATGCGCGCGATGTCGTTCATGTTGAGGGCGGCGGCGCTGTGCTGCTCGAGCATGCTCGAGCCCGCACGACAGGCTATGTCGCATCCGAAGCGGCCAACATCCAGCCGAACATCGCGCTGACCGCGAACGATGCGGGCGTGATCAAGATTTACGCGGGACCGGGATACGCAAGAACGATTACTTGCGCGGTTACACTTACGATTTTCATCGGACTGTTCGCCCCGCACCTGACCCGCGAAGTGGTTGCCGAAGCGATGCACGTCTCACCCTTGCCGGAGCAAATGCTTGGACTTTGAACCGGAAATACAAAGTGCATACATTTAAGCGAAGCCAGGGTCTTTGAACTCACAAACAATTCAAATTATTTCATCAACATGTCCCGTCATATCATCTCCTCTTTGATTGTGCCGACGCCGCTCGAATCCCGAGCGCAGCTCGAGCAATGCAGGCAGATGTTCGATACGGCGACAGTATGTTCGCCGTTCCCCGTGAATACCCGCATCATGACGTCTCTGCTGCCGCTCGGGAATATCCGGCGATGCTTTGGGTCGCGCGCGCGGTTGCACCACTAAGGGCGGCAGGGTGCGTGGCTGAACAGGTTTGGCCGCTTTGACAGCAGCCAGCGCTTCCACTTCGAACTCGTGCTTCGTTACTGCGGTAGCCGGAGGGAGGCTGGGCACGATTTTCATGATTTCGACTCTTGGCAGTCTGCATCGAGCGATCCGCCTGCGCTGAAGTGAAGAACCTTCAACTCACCGCCCGCCTGGAAAAATTTTTCGGACGAAAACCCAGCGCCGCCAGCACCGCAAAATAAACCAGCACTCCGCCCGCCACCAACTCGGACAAGCGCAGGATGCGCGACCAGCCCGAGCCGGTCAGCCAGCTTTGTTCGCTGCCCATGCCGAACCACAGCGTGACCGCCAGGGCCAGCATCGCGATGGCTATCTTGATGAAGAATTTCGCCCAGCCCGGTTCGGGCTGGTAGATGCCGCGTTTGCGCAGATAATGGAACAGGATCGCCGAGTTCAGGCACGCGCCGAGTCCGATCGACAAGGCCAGTCCGGCGTGCTGTATCCAGCCGATGAACAGCGCGTTCATCGCCTGGGTCGCAATCAGGGTCACGATGCCGATTTTCACCGGGGTCCTGATGTCCTGCTTCGCATAAAAACCCGGCGCGAGTATCTTCACCAGGATCATGCCGATCAGGCCGACGCTGTAGCCGACCAGCGCGTAGCTGGTCATCAGCACATCGTGCGCATCAAACGCGCCGCGCTGGAAGAAGGTGGCCAGCAACGGCACGGCGATCATGCCCAGCGCCAGCGCGGCGGGCAGCGTCAGCATCACAGTCAGGCGCAGGCCCCAGTCCAGCAGTTTCGAATATTCCGCGGTGTTGTTGTCGGCATGGCACTTGGAAAGCGACGGCAGCAGGATCGAACCTAACGCCACCCCCAGGATTCCGGATGGAAATTCCATCAGCCGGTCCGCGTAATACAGCCAGGACACGCTGCCGGCGACCAGGAACGAGGCGAAGATGGTGTTGATGAGCATGCTGATCTGGCCGATCGACACGCCGAACACCGCCGGCCCCATCTGCCTGATGACGCGCCGCATCCCCGGGTCGTTCCAGTTAAAACGAATGCTGGGCAGCATGCCGATCTTCTTCAGGAACGGGATCTGGAACGCCAGTTGCACAAAGCCCGCGACGAATACCGCCCAGGCCAGCGCCAGAATGGGCGGGTCGAAATACGGCGCCAGCCACAGCGCGGCGCTGATGAAACAGATGTTAAGAAGGATGGGCGCGAACGCCGGCACCCAGAACTTGTTGTAGGTGTTGAGGATGCCCGCCGCGACCGCGACCAGCGAGATGAAGAAGATGTACGGCGAGGTGATGCGCAGCAATTGCACGGTCAGGTCGAACTTAGCCGCATCCTTTGCGAAGCCCGGCGCGCTGATATACACAATGACAGGCGCGGCGATGATGCCGATCAGCGTGACCACAAACAATATCAACGCCAGCATCGTCGTGACATGGTCGACCAGTAACTGCGTCTCTTCATGCCCGCACCGGTTCCTGTATTCGCCGAAGATCGGCACAAACGCCTGCGAGAACGCGCCCTCCGCGAACAGGCGGCGCAGCAGGTTGGGCAGCTTGAACGCGACGAAGAACGCGTCCGTTGCCATGCCCGCACCGAACACCCGCGCGATCAGCACGTCGCGCACAAACGCGAGGATGCGCGAAACCAGCGTCAGGCCGCTGATCGTGGCGAGGGATTTGAGCAGGTTCATGCAGTTTTCTTTTGATGAATGCTTTAAACGACGCGCATCATAACATTGCGCATGTGGGCGCAACGCGCATAGTAATTTCACCAGCTTGTCGAACCATAAATGCCTTCGAGCATTCGACAAGAGCCAGACCCTCATGGCACTCGGTTAACAAATCAATGCAAATCAATGTGCAAATCAACGCACAATCAATGGCGCACAATCAACCTAAAAACCGCAGTTGCCACCCCGCTCATGCTTCGATACACCTTGCTGCGCAAGGCACTCAGCACGAACAGGGCGGTCACCAATTCGGTGATGGGCCGTTCGCCCTGAGTAGCCCACGTAGTGGGCGTATCGAAGGGTTCGCATTTCTCAACTGCGGTTTTTAGGATCAATGGGGTCAGACTGTTCGCCGTGATCGGCGAACAGTCTGACCCCATTGATTATGTCTTGATTATGTCAGTTATTCTTTGGGAAAGCGGCGCCCATCAGCGAGTCGGCATGGGTGTCCACTGTATTCATGGCGGTGAGGAGCGTGTTGCGAATCAGAATTTCGGGGAGTTCAAGACCATCGAAGTCAACGCTCGACTTAAATCGTAGGTGACCATCATTCAAGTCCAAATCGAAATTCCCGATTATCAGGCTCCAATTGATTCGGGCGATAAATCGTAATACTTCATCGCGTCGCTCAGGCGAAACAAAAAACCCAAAATTCAGATAGAGCACGAATTGGTTTGTATCTGTGACGATGACTGCCAGTCCGGTCGCGATCGGCAGGTGCGGAGGGCCAAAGTCAATATGAAAAATACCCGGTTGGGTTGGTAATGGTTCCCAGCCAATCTCCTCCAGGAGCTTGTGGAGAACATCAATCACACGCCGGACGCTTTGTGGATCTGCCATATTTATTGTTGTATAGAATTTATGATGGGGTTGGCTGGAAGCTTCCATCAAGCGCCCATTTCTCATTTACATATTTCAGATGCTCTTGAAATCCTTCCTCTGTTAGCAATGGCACCAGCAAATCGGATCCCATATCTACACGACGCCCGAGGGATCTGTTTTTCCCTCTGGGCCCCAGGAATAGGTTTTGTTTGTCATTAAAGAATTTGTAGTGACGATTTTTGGCTGTTGTCGCAATAGCTTCGTTTGATAATGGCTTGCCGACGTTTTCGCTCTTCTTCTCCAGTAGCTCTTTAGCTTTGGACCACTTCAACTGTTTTACAAGTACTGTCTCATAATGTTCGGCCATGTCCTTCGACGAAATGATGTGTCGCCGGTCAAGCTTGGCCTCTTTGAGTTTCAAATCGTCAGGGTTGAGATATTTGGCAGTCTCTGCGGTAAAGTCTGCCGGGCGAGGGATTTTAAAAGGCACCATGTCACCATCTGGTTCAAGTTCCACGTCAGTCGGCGCACTGTCTCCTTCTGGGTTGATCTTTCCTTTGGCGTGTACGGTTTCCTTATCTCCTGATTTGTTATCTACGACCAGTTCGAGAGAAACCATTTTGTATCTGGACTTGATTAATGGCAAGCCCTTTCGGATATCAGCCTCGGTAATCTTCGGTTTCTTCTGCAGTGCTTCGGCTTCTTTTAAAGCCTTGTTGAGATCCGCTTGTTTCTGCTCGGGCGTGCGCTCGTCCTTCTTGTCCTTGCCAAACAACTTTCCAAACAGCGCCTTCGCCTTCGTCACTATCCAGTTGATGGCTGCATCGATGGCCTTGTCGACGGAGGCGCGGACTTTTTCGATGACCCCCATGATCTTGTCGGTGACTTTGCCCAGACCCAGGAAGCCGGCGAGGAAGCTGATCGCCAGCGACAGCAGGCCGCCCAGGATGTTTTCCACGCGCTTGGCGGCGGCGCTGATATTGCCACCCGCGATGGCGACGATGGAGTCGATGAAGGCGACCACCACCTGGATGATCTTCGAGATCTTCTGCACGAACACCATGACCGTGTCGTAGATCGAGATGATCGCCGAGATGAATCCGGCGCCGGGAATGAACATGGAAATGAGTTTGGGCACGGCTTTCTTGATTACCGTTTCGGTCACGAAACCGACAATGCCGCTGATGACCTGATCCTTGAGTTCGGTGAGTTTCTCCTTGATCAATTCCCAGGCAGCGGCAGGTCCGCCGGTGACCAGCGCAACAACGATGTCGAAGCCGGTTTCGAGCCCCTTCATGATCGTTTCGCCGCTCGGGCCGAGCACCTTGACGATCTTGCCGCGAATTTGCGCCCAGGTGATACCCAGCACACTCATCGCGAATTTGCCCAGCTCAACCAGGCTGAGCGCCTTCGGGATATAAACGCCGGACAACGATCCGGTCAGCCAGTCGATCAGCCCGGCCTTGAGGTGTCCGCCGAAATTGTCGGCAAAGTTCTGGAAGCCGAGTTTGGCTGCCTTGACGAGATTGCCGACAAAGGGCAGCGGATTTTTGAGAATACTCTTGAGCGCTGCACCGGTGCGTTTGACATAGCCCATGATGCCGGGCTTGAGCGAATCGAAGATGATTTCCAGCAATGTCCACACGGCGTTGCCGGCCCAGGTGAAGAATTTGCCGATGAAGTCCCCGAATACCGCAGCCACTTTCATGAAGGCTCTCGGCACCAGGATGATGTCCATCAGCACCAGCGACTTGAAGGCATTCACAGCTAATGCCGGAATCTGCGCCACGAATCCCATCAGGGCGGCCATCGCCCCCTGGAACCATGCCCACGCGCGGGGAATCGCGTTGGCCTTCTTCATGTTCTCCCAAACCTCGTCCTGGCCGATCAGTTTCATGAAACCGCCGATCAGGGTTTCGGCGGTGCGCGGCACCGCTGCGCCGGTGATCGGGTTTTTTCCCAGTACGGCACACAGCAGATCCCAGCCCCTGGTCCCTTCAGCGAGCCTGGCGAGCGGCATCAGGATGGCATCCTTGATGAACGTGACGATATCGGTGACCAGTCCCTTGGCGAAATTGATGATGCGGTCGATGGGTTCGGTGAAAATCCGCTTGGCGCGTTCCCATGCGCCGCCGAGATTGCCGAGATCCGAAACGCTGAGCGAGGCGATAAATTGTGTGACGGCTTGCTTGATGCTGCTGCCAACCATGCCGAGCGTGGCAATCTGCTGCGCCACCCATTTGCCCACCTTGTCGAAAACGCCGTGGTTATCCAGTGCCTGGGTAATAAGTCCGCCACCGGGAATGAATTCGATGAGTGCGCGCAGAATGTTGGCCGGACTGCGGTCAACGCCGCTCATGTTGATCGGGTTCACGCCGAGGACGATGGTGAACATGCGGAAGCCGGGGATCAGGTTGGCTTTGTCGGCAATATAATTTAACGGATTGGGAAGCAAAGAGAGCGGGTTGGGAAACCAGGAACGCTGCGCCTGTACCGGCGATTGTTGCGTGACACTGACCTCCGCCGCGCGCTGAACCGCCGCGCCCTGCTGTATCGTATGGGTCAGTTCGTGCGCGATCAGTTCGCGGCCCTGGCTGCTCTCCGGCTGGTAGCGGTCACGGCCAAAGTAGATCTGATTGCCCACCGTGAAGGCCTGGGCGCTGACCTGGCGGTTGAGGTTGGCGGCCTGCTCGCCGGTGTGGATACGCACCCGGCTGAAGTCCGCACTGAAACGCGGCTCCATGAATTGCCGGACGCCTGACGGCAGTTGTACCCCGGATGATTGGCTGGCGCCGATTCCGGATGCCACGCCGGCGGAGGTACTGGCAGCACCTTCCTGTTTGCGCGCGATGCGCGCCGGCTCATGTTGCCTGATCGTATTGGCGAACCGGGCGGCATGCGGCGAATGTTTTGCCGTGATGGTGTTTACAGACTGAGCCAGCGGCATCCTCATGATGCGCGTGGCGGTTTGTTCAGCTTCGCGTTCGGCGGGATCCGCAGGGGAGGATATTTTGAGCGAACCGGCAGCCTGAGCCACGCCGGGTGTGCTGCGCACCTGCACAGGCATCCTGGCCGCCACCGGCATCGACGGGCGGTTGACGATTTTTTGTGCGGATGGCTGCATGCCGAACGCGGGCTAGAAAGCCCGCCCCTCCTTGAGCAGTTCGCGCTGGATGCCGTCTTCCACATCCTGCGTGCGTATGACACAGTCGCCGCGCGACAATGCCTTGAGCGAGACGTAGCGCACCACGTTCATGATCGTGCCGCCGGAAAGTTCATGTTTACCGGCGATGTGCGTCAGGTCCAGGCCGTCTTGCAGCGCGGCCTTGCCGGAAAAAGCCTCGCGCCATATTTTCAGGCGCTCCTGCGCGCGCGGCAGCGGGAAGTGAATGACAGACTGGAAGCGCCGCAGAAAGGCATCATCGATATTGCTCTTGAGGTTCGACGCGAGTATCGCGACGCCGGAATATTCCTCGATTCTTTGCAACAGGAAACTCACCTCCTGGTTCGCATAGCGGTCGTGCGCGCTATCGACGCGGGTGCGCTTGCCGAACAGCGCATCGGCTTCGTCGAAGAACAGGATCCAGCCGTGCCCCTCCGCTTGTTCGAAGACGCGCGCCAGGTTCTTTTCCGTTTCGCCTATGTATTTGGAAACCACCATGGACAGATCTATCTTGTAAACGTCACGCCTGCAAAGTTTGCCCAACAGGCTGGCCGAAAGTGTTTTGCCGGTGCCCGGCGGGCCATGGAACAGGCTGGTGTATCCGGCACGCAACTTGTTGCGCATGCCCCAGTCATCCAGCAGGGCGGCACTGTGGGTAAGCCATGTCTGTATCTCATCCAGTTGTTCCAGCGTGTTGGCAGGCAGCACCAGGTCTTCCCATTCCAGCTGCGTCTGCATCCGTTGCGCGGGAAGATTGGCATCGAGCGCGGTGTCGTAACCCGCGCCCTGCAGCACCAGGTCAAAAATCCGCCTGGATGGCCGCAGCGCACTGGAAAGAAAAGGATCGCCCGGATTGGCGGATATCAGGTCTATCATTCCGCTGCTGACCAGATTTTGCATGCGTCCCAGAATCTGCAGTGACGTCATGCGTCCGCCGAGATCGTCGCCGGCAAGCAGAAAGCAGATCGTTTCAACCGTGGGCAAGAAAGCGCCTCCGGACGATCCCTGTACTCCGCCAAATTCCGTGAATCCGCGCTGCGTGGATTCGTTGCGGGTCAACAGCACATCCAGCAATTGCGGGCGCAGCGTGGGGGCGAGCGCAAGCAGCAGCACCAGCCGTTCGGCGGAAGACAAGCGGCATTCCCTGAGCAGTTTCGCGTAAGGCGAATCGCTGAGCGCGAGGTCGGGGGGCGGCAGCGTTTCGCCGGGCAACTCCGGGCTGCGTGTGGGCGCCGCGAAATAATCGGCCAGGCGCAGCTCCAGCGCCTGCGCCAGCCATTCCAGATCAGCGCCCAAATCCCGGGCGTTGCTGTTTATGGCGTGGGCCATTCGGTGAAAATCGGTTTGGTCATCCATGGCAATCTCACAATGCTGATGCTCCAGGGCAGTTTCCCCAGCAGCAAGTCGAAGGGCTCCGGTTCCACCTGAAGTTGCCAACCGGAATCCGTGTCGCGCAGCAGCCCCCGCCGTTGCAGAAAAGACATGCGCAGCCCGGCCACGCTGGTTTTGCCCATCGCGTCCCAATGCGAAATCGCGGCCTCCAGCAACGCATCGGCTTCGATCCTATCCTCTGCTCTGAGCAGTCCGGCGCCGGCCAGCAATTCCTGGTCGGGCGCCAATCCAAGCAACACCTTGATGGTGGCCAGTTCGAATTCGTGGATATCCTCATGGCCATAGGTCAACCAGTGCAGCAGCGCCGCAGCGCGGGGCAGCACCGACTCCGGCAATTCAAGCGTCCCGGCAGGCGCAATGCCCGCAGCATCAAACAGGCGAGGCAAGAAGGGATGCAGCAGCACCACCCCGGCATCGCTTGCCGGATAGCCTTCGCTTTCGCCCGGTGTATCGCCGGAAGGCCGCGCAATTGGCGGGACAGGAACGGCGGCAATGATGTCCTGCATCGCACGATCCGGAGAGTCAGCTTGCGTGCGTGCAGAAGCCGGCGTTGCCGCACCTAGGGCTGTATTCGTCAGCATTTGCAGCAATGCGCCAGCAGTGGCAGCCGGAGCGCGAGTCGCTGCTTCTGCAATGCATTCGTGCAACAACGCGAGGATGTGCGCTTCCAGCGGGTAATGGCTGTCCGCTTCGCGCAATGCCAGCAGCAATGCCTGCACACGCAGCAACAGGTAGCTGCCGAGCACGCCGGATGAGGCCAGTTGCTGCAGCGCGATCGGGAGCAGCGTCACGACTGCATAGTCTGCTGCGGGCAGTCTGTCCGGTAAAGAATCAAGTGTGTGGAGCTTCGCAAGCAAAGCAGAGCGCGCTTCAAGAGGCAACAGTTGAAGCAGGCGGAAGGTGGCGCTTGCACGGTGTGCCAAAGAACCACTGATGGCATCAAGCAGCGCTTGGCCATCCTCAGCGAGGGCGCTTGCTTCGTTACACAGCGCTTGCAAAATATTGCCTGCCTCATCGGCATGCCCTGCAATATGGCCGGTGGCTAGATAGCCCAGAAGTATCCGGCGCCAATTGGCGGGGGCGAGCCGATGTATCCCATCCTGCTCCGTATCGGAGATGACCGCATCCTGTTGATCTTCACCCGACACACCCGGCAATGATGCGAGGGCGTTGAGCGGCGCGAACGCCAGCAGTGTCGAGCGCAACTCGTCAGGCAGCAGTTGCAACAGACGGAACATGGCGGCGTTGCGCTGTGCCAATGAACCGCCGATGAGATCAGCAAGCGCTCGACCGTCGGCCGCGAGCATAGCTGCTTCCTTCCGCAGTGTGCGCAAAAGGGCGCCGCTATCCTCCCCATATGCAAGCCATTCGAGATGGCCGGTGGCGAGGTAGTTCAGCAGTGTCTGGCGCCGGCTGGCGTGCGCGGTGATCCTGCGCACGCCTGCCTGTTCCGGATGGGCGATGACCATTTCCTGCAGAACCTCATCGAGCCTGTCGCGTAGTTCCTCCGCAAGCGCAGTCATGAAATCCTCGCCCGGACGCAATTTCAGGTCGAGTGCCAGGAGCGGGATGCGCACCACCTCGCCGTCCGAACCGAGTGTATCGAAAGCGCGCTCGAACACCGGCAGCAACGCGGTATCCAGTTGCATTCGCAATTGCCTGCGTATGGCGAAAGCCGCCTCTTGTGCAGGGGACTTCACCAGCCAGCGCTGGCGGTGGATGCGGTGGGGAGATGGCGCATTCATGCTTGTCTAGAAGCCCTTGATCTGGATCAGGTTGTTGAGCGCGATTTGCTGGATGCCGGTGGCGCTGCCGGCAACATTTTGCAGCCCGGTTTTCAGGTTCGCCACGGCACCGGTGTCGCTCACCTTGCTCATCGCCCCGGCAATGACGTTCAGCGCCCGGCTCCCGTCTGAGCCTGTGGTGACATCCACGCTGTTCTTCGCGATGTATTGCGCAGAATCCACGGTCGCCTGGGCCAGCACCTTTTGCGCGTCCTGGAGTTGGGTTTGGGTGGCGGCGAGGACAGCGGCAGGCGTATCCGGCTGCAGGATTATCTGTTGCAGTTGCTCGACCTGCTGCCGTTTGCTGACAATTCCATTCATGATCTCGTTGAGCTTTGGATCGCTGTAGATGGCTGGGACATCGGCGGGAATGCCGGTACCGGCAGCGCCTGGGACGATGTTCTTGGCGGTGAACACCGTATTGAGGGCTTGCAGTGAATTGGTCAGGACGGTGTTGTAGTCCTTCTGGATTCTGATCCCCTGCTGCCACTCGGGCTGGATCTGTGTCTTGAATTCGCCCAGCTGCCTGGTGAACATCGCATCGATGGGCTGCAGCAGCGTAAAGCCTTTGTCCTTGGCCAGGGGCGGCTTGTAGGGCGGTTGGCTGAGAACGGGTTCCTCGGGCTCAGGCTCGTTTGCTTCGGCTGCATAGTACGGCAGCGTGAAATCGGCCACCACTTGCGCGCTGTCGTCATAGACCAGCACAAAGGTGCCTCCAGCCGGCACGCCGCCCAGGTGTTCCAGTCCGGAGTGGGCGGTGATGAAGTTGGAGAACAACAGCTTGTCGTCCGCGAGCCCATCGTGGTGGTCGATGAGATCGTCCAGCCAATCGAGCCACAGGCTGTGGTTGCTGGTCATCAGCGAATCGAATGGCGTGGAGAACTCGGTGCGCACAATGGAACCAAAGTTGAGCTTGAAAGTGCCGGCGGCATCGACCGAGTCCCTGTAGTCGCTCTTCCAGTTTCCCGCAGTGGAGGTGAGCGTCTTGCGGTAGTCGCTGTAACGGGTGGCGCCCAACGGCGCGCCGGCCTTGCCTATGGCAAGGTCGACCTTATCGAAATTTTCCTGGGCGACGACGGTAGTGGCCTTGATGGCCGAGCCCGACGGGATGGTAGAGGGTATCTCCAAACGCGTCAGGGCGCCGTTGATGCTGTCCTTGAAGGACTGGTTGAAGGTCTTGCCGTCGTTGAGCTGGGTTGCGACATCCTTGCGCAGCAGGTAATGCAATCCGTGCAGCGGCGTGTAGCGGAAGGGCGGACGGATGACGATCTTTTTGCGGTCGTTGTGCAGCAACACGGCGCGGACACAGAACGGCAGATTGCAGTTGCCGATCGTATTCTCGATAGCCGTCTTGGCGTTAGCCACATTCTGCCCCAGGTGTCCCTCGATGCGGAAAAAGTTATAGCGCCCGATCTGATAGTCAAAAGGGTTCAGCGCGGCGGCACCGCCGCCATACGCAGCCGCCCGATAGCCGAGGTTGCGCGTCGCCGCGCCGCGCATATCGAGGCGATAGTTCCAGCCCAGGTGGATCGGGAGTACGTCCTTGTAAGCATAGTAAAACGGAATGGCGCGGTCTTCGAGCGGGACCGATTCATCGCGGCTGGGTGTAACGGTGACCGTTGTGTCAGCGGGAAGATCGAAGGTATTGATCAGGACATGCAGCTTCCAGACAAGGAAACGCGCGTGCTCGCGCACATTTCTGCCGTTGCCGACCAGTGGTGAAGGATACAAGCCGGTTCGCATCTCGACGGGATTGGCAAGCGCGCCCAGCAACAGATGTTTCGGGAAAGCGGTGATATCCGGGCACAGCACACTGTCATCGTCGAACAGGATATCGCGCACTGCGTTCCATGTTTCGACGAGGTCTTTGAGGAAATCATAGTAGTACTGTATGCCGGTATATTGCGCATTGAACTTGCCATTGAGAGCAGTCAAGGTCTTGATCCAGTCGCTGGCCGGGTCGGCATCGAAGAGGTCAAAGAACAGGCCGGGCAATTTCTGGTAGAGCATGCCCAGGCTGTCAGTCAAGCGCTTGTGGCTGTTGTTGCATTTTTCGCGATAGAGCTGCGCCAGCGCGCCTGTTGTGGCCAGCGTGCCAGCCAGCCGGGGTCGATCTGCCAGCAATTCCGGCAACTGCAGCGAAGCCGCGCTGCCTGTAGCGAGCGTATTCAGCAGGGTGGCGGCGTCTTTGTGCGCAACAAGCAGGAAGCGCACAGTGTTGATGACCTCCTGGCCGAGGTTGTCGCAATCGGCGCCCGAACACAGGTTGGGATCTTTCTGGTAGCTTTCCATGAACATGATCGCCACCATGTCGCCGAGTTTGCCGGGCAGGCTGGACATATCTTGTGCGGCCGCGTCATTTTCGTTTTCGCGTACCAACTCGAAGACCTGCATCATCGGACCCAGGTTGCCGTCCCTGGCCTGCGGGTAAAAGGGGGGATAGACAGGCGCCTTATCATCGTAAAATTTGAAGCGGTCAAACGTGGCATCGGCTTGCAGTGCCAGCAGGTCGCTGTCGGTGGTCACACCCACGCCCTTGCTGACCATGACCTTGTCGCCCGCAAGCTGCACCTGCAGCCCGCCGACGATGCCCACACCCAGCAGTTCGATACGCGTCAGGCGGTTCTGGTCATCGAAATAATTTGTATTCCCATTGAGCTGCTTTTCGGTCAGCACCTGATCTTTTTCGAAGATGGTGTAGCCGGTGGTGACCGTTTCGAGGCTGCGGACGATTTTCAGTGGGTTGCTCATGGTGCTTGCTCCTTGGTGTCGGGGGAGATCGGTCAGGTGGCGGATTTGCTGCCCAGTGCGAAGCGGCCAAGAACGAACGGCGGCTTGTTCGGGTCATAGCCGCAATCGTGCAACGGCTGTGCGGGATAAACGTTTTTCGCTTGGGTGAGCGCGGAGATGAGTGCATCCAGCTTGTTCTTGCGATTGGCTGTATCGGCGCCGGCAACCAGCGAAATCCAGTCACGATAGGCTGATTCGACTTCTGCCATATCGCCGGCGCTGACCCAGCACACCTTGGGCAGGATGTGCGCGGGGGTCTCGGCACGGATGGTTTCCTCGACGAATCGGCGGAAGTCCATGTTCTGGAAGCGGCCGGCGTAGGCCGGCAACACAAAGTGCAGCCGGCAGGAATAAGGATCGCCATCCGCGCAATCGGTGCAGTTCGGATCGATGCAGATCGGCATGAACGGGTCGTTCGGGTCGCGCGGGCGCAGCAGGATATTTTCGATCAGGTACATGCCCTCGCCGTTGTCGAGCGGGTACAAAATCATGAGGTTGATGAGCGTATCGATGGCCGCGTTCATCTGTTCCGGCGTATTGAAGTATTCGATACGCCGCGCAACGACTTCCTGCCCGGTGTCGACGATGTTGAAGTAGTGCTTGCCGTCATGCGTGATATTGCATTGGTAGTTTTTTCGATCTTGCGCCATTTTGATGGCCTGGTTCATCTCCGCGATGGCAGCCTCTTCTGTGACATAGTGCGTGCTGCTGGACAGCAGGATCTTGCCGGCGACGACATGCCTGATGCGGAAACGGAATTCGTCGCCGGGGGTCTTGTCTATTTCAGGATATATATCGTGAGGCACTGTACTGAGATAGCGCCTGCTGAAATTCCAGATGCCGAGCAGGCGCGCGAGACGGCGTTCCAATCCCGACACGTTGAACGAGTTCCACAGGGCATCCTGTGCCGTCAGCGTGTAGTTGTAAGCGAGCGAGCGTTCCGCGCCCAATGCCGGGTAATCCTTGAGGAAGGCGTATTTCAGCGCAATCGAGTTCCTGGCGTCATCGTTGGAAATCGAGTGCATGATGCTCACGTAGTGATGGAAGTCCTCGGCAAGGCGCGACAGCAGGTGATCAAGAAAGCGGTTGCGGCGTGCCAATGCAGCGGCGTCACTCTCCAGCATGTTGGTCAGGTCTTGGATGGATGTGCCATCGGCATAGATTCGCGCGGCTTCCGGAAAGGTCTCGACGACTTGCGCAAAGTATGTGCTATCCACTGCCGTATCGCGTGCAAACAGTTCGCGCACGTTGCCCAGTTGCGCCAAATAGTTGGCCATCACCTGATCGAAAAATAACAGGTAGCCCTTGAGCTGCATGGCGAGCGCTCTGCGCTGGTCATCCGAATTCGCCGGCAGGCCCTGGTCGGACAGGCCATACAGCAACGGGAAGTGGTGCTGGAACGACTGGTACCTGCCGGTATCGCGGAACCGCCCCAGAGGAATGGAGATATCCTCTTCGTTTACCTCATCGAGTTTGGCTTTCAGCGCGTCGTTGAGTTTTTTAAGCTCGTCCTGGAATTTTTTCGGGTCGAGTGAAATCGGAATATCGCGCTTGTAACATACCAGCCTTCCTTGCCGGTCGCTCAATCGAGGACACTTGCCTGAGGGTGCCGGGATGATCCATTTGTTGGCAGGCGCGACCGGCTTGTCTTCTGGATCGTTGCCCGGAGTCAGCGGATTGACGATGATGTCGCGCACGGCGCGCACCCCATCAATGTCCATGATGATGCCGATGATGTCGGAGAGGCGGATCTCGGTGCGCAAATCAGCCTCCTGCAATTCCGCGTCATCAATGAAGCCGTGCATGAGCGGAGGACCCTCGAATATCTCGGCCACTGTGTAAGCGCTGCCGTCTTCATGTGTGCGGTCGAGCATGTCCGCAAGACTGCTGTTGAGTACCGGTGGCGTCAGGTAACGTTCGACCTCGAACTGGATGCATGCCGCTACCTTGTTCTGGTCGGCATCCGGCGTTAGCTCGAGCTCGGCGCAAAGTGTGTAAAACTGGTCTTCCACAAGCTCCACGCCAATAAAGTCTTCACAAAGATTGCGGTTTTTCTGCAGCAGAGACATTGCATCTGCCTTGATCTTTTCAGGTGTATCGGTGGCAGTTTCGTCGAGTTCGAGAAGCACATTGTAAAGTCCGCGTATGTTCACTTCGCGTATGCCATTTTGTGCAGGATTACCGAGCCTGGGGTCGTCGAACAGCAGCTCGTTATTGATGGTGTCGGCAAACCGGCGTTCCTTTGCAGGCAGTATCCAGGCATTCTTCACACCCTTCATGTCGATCAGCAGCTTGCGGTAATCGTTAGCCGTCAGCGGGCGATTGGGAAGGATCTGGCGCGGCGTGAAAAACTGCCGCGCCATGTTCTCGGCATTGCCGGTTGGCGTGGCAAGCAAATCCTCGATGGGGAACTGCGCGCGGTAGGCCAGATCGGTGAGCGCATAGCACAATAATTCCAGTGTCGTGATGCCGGGGTCATGGATGTTGTGGTCGGTCCACATGTTGCGCGACAGGCGGCGCACATGGTCGAGCCCGATGGCATGGAGTTGCTGCTGATCGAGTGCCGGATCAGCTTCGGGAACATTGGAGATTTTGTTGTTCAGCAACATGATGATGTGGTCCTATGCGTCCGGGTATTCGGCTATGTTGTGTGTGGCATTCGACACGAGGATGGTGTCCGGCGTGTCGGCGCTGATCTCGGAAACGTCCTGGAGCAGTGCGCCATTCGGGTTAACCAGGCCCATCTTGAAGTCGGTGACGAAGTCCACATAGGGCAGCTCTTCGACAAAGTCGAGCAGCACCGAGCGGTAGATGCGGCCGCCGAATTCGATATCGCGGGTTTTGTCATACGCCCACGGTGTCAGTGCTCGCAGGAGCGCCTGTTGCAATTCCATGCGGTAGTAATTGTATGGATACCCAGGGTGGAAGCGCACCTTGAAATCGACAAGCACGGACTGGTAGCGTGGATTTCTGACTTTGATGCGGACCTGCCTGCCGGCGTGCTGCTGGGCGTAATCCTGCATACGCACCAGGGTGTCGATGTCAACGCGCGGTTGCAGTTGGTCTGCCGTGTTCTGGTTGTGCAAATCCGGCACCACCACCACCATCACTTGACCCGGAGCGAGCCATGAATTTTCGCCGGCATGCGGAATGCATTTCACCTTGTGCACATTCGGAAAGGCTTCGAGCAGCATGCGCTCGTAATCCCACGGCGTGATGCAGCGGTTGCGGTGGCGCAGACGCTCGGCGGCGCGGCGCGTGAGCATGCCTTCGGTTTCCTCGGGGTGGCCGCCGAAACCGGCATACGGTTGTGATACCGTTTTCACCCCTGCTTGCGGTGTCTTGAGCTTGGCGATACGGCCTGGCGCAAGCGGGCTGGACAGGTGCGCCGGATCGTTGCCCCGGTCGGCGAAGCGCACTTCAACGGCGTTGGCGGCCACGCCCAGCAATTGGCAGGTTGCCGCGCTGTTTTTCTCTATATGGGCACGCAACCACACGCGTCCGCCTGGCATCCATGAGTTTTCGGTGCTGGTCTCCTGCGGCAATGTGGCCGAGACGATGCCGCTGGCGCGCAGGTTGTTGCTGGTGTCCAGCACCAGTTCCTGCGGTGTGAGAGTGCGCCAGTAATTGTCGGCCAGCACCGACCATTCGATCCGCTGCGGTTCAAGGTCAGGATTGGCGCTGTCCTCGGCAACCTGCATCAGCAGGCTCAAGCTGTCGCCCGCGCCAACACCGCTGACGCCGATCAGGAATTCGCCCTCGCCGCCATAATCGGGCAGCAAGCTTGCATGCTTGTCGCCCACGTAGCTGTATTGCCGGCGCAGATAGGCATGTTCGCGGCGCTGGCCGAAGCAGCCTACGTGGAAGAATTGCAGGTCGAGATTGGTGAAGTCATCCTCATTATCGGTGTCGATCTCCACCTTGTCCGACTGTGCCTGGTAATACAGGCTGATCGTCTGCACCTTGGGCGTGTAAGGTTTGTTGAGTACGATCACTTTGCCTTGTGTGTCTTTCACCTGATTGACGGTGTTATATACGGTTTCCCGGAGGTAATCGCTGTGCAGGAAGTCGTCGATGAGCGCGACGGTGATGTAGCCGCTGCGCGGGGTGGGCTGGGGCACCGTGTCGCGCTGGTAAATTGGACGTTCCCTCTTGAACTTGTTGCCGAGCAGACGGCCAATGATGCTGCCCGACGATAACAGTGCAAACAGTTTGGAGTCTGCCGGGCGGCCCGGCGATGTCTGTTTCGGCACCTTGGGGCCGATCGTGGAGACGCCTGCGCAGACGCGCGCCATCAGGGTCTGTTCCACCGGCGGGGTGGGACCGCTGCGATCCTGGTAGATCAGGTTGGCGCTTATGCCATCGCTCATCTGTCCGACATTCGAGTAATTCGCATACCACGTAGTCAGGTTGCCGGGCGCATCCAGCCAGGAGAATTTGACCTTGAGATCGGCCAGTTGCTTGGATAAGGCTTCCTCGCAGCCGATCATGAATTGCGATCCCTTGACCGGTTGCGAGCCGAACGGCAGAAAGGCCTTCTTCGGGTTGAGGCTGCCATCGTCATTCTCAAGAGACAGATTTTGCAGCCCGTCGACCGTGACCGTGAGTTGTGCACTCGTCACTACAAGGTTTTTCAGATCGTCATAATGCAAGGACGCTCCCGGCTTGAGCAACAGTTGCAGCACCGGCGCCTGCGCGGCAAAGGCATGACCATGTATTCCAGTATCGTAGTTCACCACTGCCGGCGCGGAAGTTTCCACCGCGAATTGCAGCGACAGCTTGTCGGCCGAGAGTTCATTTTTAACGCCGCCGAGCGGCCCCAGCCAACCCTTGGATCCGGTGAGATAGGCTTCGAGGGCGTTGGAAAGTTTGTCGGCTGTCAGATTGCTGTTCATCCCGGAGAGCCACAGGTCAAGCCGCACAGTACGGCTGCCTTCCTGCATGTGCAGCACCGGGGAGCTCAATGCAAAACCGATATGCGCCGGCGGCAGATCGCTGCCGCCGAATGCGCGCCATTTGGGTTGCGCGGCGGCAAGCGCGCCACCCGATCCATCCTGGGAGTTCGCGACCGGGGCGAAAAAAATTCCCTCGGAATTATGGAATACGCTTTGTAGCGACTCCACTTTGCCGTGACCGATAACATTCTCGCGTACGGGCCGGTAGACCAGTTCGGCACCGCTGCCGTCCTTGCCTGCCGTGAACATCAGGTCGGGAAGGATGGCGACCGGAGAAACGCCTTTCTTTAATTCGAGCAGCAGGTGCGCATGATCGGGTTGCGCCGGTTTCGGTGCGAAGCGCAATACATCGCGGAACTGGAAATCCAGATGACGTCCCGTGAGCGTATTGATTTCCTGTTGAGGGTACCGGTAGAGATGGAGGAAAGCGGCGAACAAGCCGAGATGCGGCGGCACCTGCCCATCCTCGCGCGCCAGCAGCGCCGTGTCGTCGCCGTCGGGAAAAAAAGTGCTCCAGTTTCCAGAGCTGAAATCCGGCGTGTGTCGGTAGAAGCGCAAATTTTGCGACAACGTCCGTGCCTGCGCCAACAGGTCTGCGTTTGTACGCTCGTCAACGTCAACAAAGTGAGGGTCGAGTTCCGGCGGCAATCGGTCATCCTGACTCTGCCCGAGCCGGGAGATCATGTTCTGGATGATGTCCTTTTCAGCCATGGCTCATACCTGCTTCCTGGGCGCAGCCACCGAGGCGCGAGCCTCATTGCTGTCGATATTGTAGAAGGGGAATACCAGGTTGAAACGCGAGTTGGTGGCGCGCACTTCGTATTCAAGCAGGATGTTCAGCGTGCCTTCGTTGGGGTCGGGGGTGTCTATGTTCAGATTCACCACCTTGATGCGCGGCTCGTAAACAAGGATAGCGGTGCGGATGCGGTCGATTAGAAAAGTGCGCAGCGTGGTGCTCATCGGCTCGAACATCAATTCGTGCATGTCCAGGCCGTATTGGGGTTGCAGGAAGCGCTCGCCGGCCGTCGTGCCGAACAGAATCACCAGGCTCTCGTGGATATCGGCTTCGTCGGCGCTCATTTTTACACCGCCGCTGGTGAATGATGGGGGAAAACTCCATCCTGTGCCGAGGAAAGAGGTATAGCCGTCCGGGTTGCCGTTGTCTTCCATGCGCCTCCCTTATCCGATCATGACTGTGGGTGCGCCCACGACCGCCATGGCGCCGCAGATGCAAGTGTCCGTGGTGCGTATTGCCGGAAGACCGCCGATCAACACCGTGGAGCTTCCGCTGGGGAACGCGCTGACCGTGGGCTGGTGTCCGGTGGGCGGCAGCGAGCACACATGCATGTCTCCAGCCACAGCAGCCGGCATGCCGCCGATCAGCACAGTGGCCACACCCGGCCCGGTTATGGTTCCGCCGTGATTGCTGGTATCTCCGACCCGCGCTGCTGCTGGCATTTTGTGTCCCCGTTTATTTTTTTAATTGATTTGCACCATGCTGCCCGATACCTTGGTCGTTGCGCCGCTGGAGAGTTCAGCCTGCGTACTTCCCTCCAGTTTGAGTTCTGTTCCGCCCTTGGCGGAGAACGAAGTGCCCGACTCCATCGTTACCTCGGTGCCCGCCTTGAGCTTGAACGCTTTGGCGCTCTCGATGCTGATGCCATCGGCATCCAGCGTGATCTTGTTGCTGTTCTGGTCTGCCAGCACGATGGATTTTTCGTCCTCGCTGAGCGTGATGCTGTTGCCTGCCGGGGTTTCAATCTGCAGGACTTTCTTGTCGTCGTTGAAGTAGATGCGCATGCCGGAGCGGCTTTTGAAAACTTTTTCGTGGTTGTCGTCCGAACCTTGCAACGGCGCAGCCTTGGCGCTGCTGTGCAGCATGCCGAGAATGACTGCGTGGCGCGGGTCTTCATCGAGAAAGCCCGCCACTACCTCATCGCCAATTTCAGGGCGGAAGAAAAATCCCCGGTCGCTGCCGGCATCCAGGCTGGCCACGCGCGCCCAGATGCCATCATCATCCTTGTTGACCATGGGCAGTCGGATGCGCACGCGGTGCTCGCCGCCGGGATCCTCGTTGCTCACCACCACGCCGATCTGAAGGCCGGCCACCCGTGCCAGCAGGCCGCCGGCAGGCGGAGCCGACATGCTGTCCTGTGCGTGCGCTTCATGATCAATGCCGCCGAATTGCACATGGGTTTTCCAGCCCTGCACAAGATCGAATTCATGGCGCACACCGGTGATGAAAACATCGCCGTTAAAGCGTTTTCCGACTCCTGCCAGCGTCACGATGTCGCCCGGCTTGATGGTGCCGATACCTTCACACTTGGCGCGACCGCTCACCTTGTTGAGGCGGGCGCACAACCAGGTGGCGTCAGCCCAGGCTTGAGCTTCGTCCTGTATCAGTGCGGCATGACGCAGTTCCAGATTCCCGGCTGCAGCCACATCCGCCAGATCGTCTGCAGACAGGTTGCCCGGCCCGGCCATTGACGGCGTAGCCGCGTCAATTTCCAACAATGCCTGTTGCGCCGGATCCCAGCTTATGCCGCGCACGCCGGTATATTGCTGGCGTGCGTCGATCTCGGCATCCAGTTCGATCAAGGTGGCACCGAATTGCAGGGTAACACTGGCACTGCCGCTGGTGGATGGGGCCTTGACCACCAGCTTGTCGTCCTTGGGCCACACCAGTTTGCCGTTGGCGCCGGCGCGGGCAAGCAGGAAATCCCAGTCGCTGGTATGAAACTGCACCAGCTGCTTGTGCTTGACGGAGGTTGATTCCACCTCGCCGGTGATGCTGGCGGCACCGAGCAGATTTTCGATGATCTCGCTGTCGGACTTGTCGAAATAGTTGGCGTTGTGCCGGGTGACCGTCAGCTTCATCGCAGCATGACGGCACTCCACAATCAATTGTGGAGCGCTGTGGTTGCGCACCCACAGGCTGTGACGCACCACGATGCCTTTGAACAGTGAGCTGTTCTGGTTGCCGGCACCGGCCAGAATCTCCACGGTCTGGCCAGGCTTGAAAAGGTCGGCATTACTCAGCGTAAAGTCGCTGCTGGCTGCCGCACCATCGAGATAGGCCAAGCGTGCCGAGCCTATACGGTTGGCCTCCTGAATGACACTTACCGACAGCAAATGGTGCGCGCCCGGCACCGCCTGACCGGCAACTTTGATGGTGAACGCGCGATGTTCTGCGGGAATCGGGAGGGTGCGCTCGTCGGCCACGGTCTATTTCTCCAGCGGGGGGAAAAAAATCCGGGTGCCGGGCGGGATATTGCGGAAGTCATTGATGCCGTTGGCCTGGGCAACGCGCAGGTAGAGGCGCGGGTCGCCATATATCTGGTTGCATAGCATAGGCAGGTTGTCGCCGGCCTTGGCCACGCGCAGATGAGTCAGGTCGGACGACTGGTCCTGGGCCATCGCGACGCGCGTCTTGTCATCGGAGTTGTCGGTAAATGTCGCGGTGATCACGGCACGCAAAGGTATCCCGTTCGGACGGAACAACTTGTAGGCTATGGATGCGCTTTTGAGTATGCAGCGCTTGACCGTCAGCGTACCCCAGTTAACCTTGAGATAATTCGGACGATGGATGTCGCCGTTGTAGCCTGTAACAGTCTGGAACTGTTCTATCGCCGTCTGAACATCGATCTGATTGCCGTTGGCACCGGTGCCATCGATGAAAAAGGTCAGCGAGAGGTCGCCGGGTTTCTGCTTCTTGAACTCCATGCGGCTGTTGGTCGTGCCGGAGCCCTGCGCCGCGTCGTACTCCATCTCGTATGACAGCGTGATTTCGTTCGGATTGACATAGGACTCGAATTTGCTCGCCGATGCGCCCGAGTAATCGGGTTTCGTATAGGCGAGGATAACCAGTTTTTCGAGTTCGCCGCGATTGTTAGGCATCTCTCAGCGCTCCTCCCGTTCACGCAGGATGTCGAGCACGCGTTCGACGCACTCGGCCACCAGCGCTTGCTTGTCATCGGTCTCGGAAGGAGGCGAGGCACTGCCGCCCGCGGCCTGGTTGGTTACTTCCACCGAGATGACGACTTCATCGACGATGATGGGCATGATCAGGACTTTTCAACGGTAAAGTATTGGTAAAACATCTGAAGCGACTCGATCACGACCGCGTTGTTCGATGCGCTGAGATCGCTGGCAGCCCACTTGGTCGGGTAAGCTCCCACCACATTCCATGTCATCAGCGGCTCGTGTTCTTCATTGAGCAGCTTGATGAAAATATTTTTCGGTTTGATGGTGTAGTTCTCAATGCAATCCTGTACCCATGCCCATATCCCCGAGTCAGACAGCACTAATCCTCGCTTGAGCACAAGCTCCGGGTATTTGCTGCGTGTCGGATACTTTTGGATATAGCGGTTCTCGCCGCCCTCCGCGACATCCTCGGTGCCCATTTCAACCGAAAGTCCGTTGACCTCGGTGAAACGGGTATCAAGGTCGTTGGATAGCCCATCAACCTCGACCTTGAAGTGGAAGCCGACAGGCGGATAATAGTTCGCCATCACTCGTTCTGCAGCTCGAGTCCTTCGTGCGCGACCTCGATAGACTCGATGGCCACTTCATTGCCGGAGGCCTTGAGTTGCGGACCCTCGACCTTGACCGGGAAGACGTTATGCGCCTTCCATGTCATCACCGGCTCGTGGTTCTCGTTTAGCAGGCTGATGACGACATCGCGCCGTTCGACGGTATTGAGTTTGATGGTGGAGAGCCATTTGAAGAATTCGTTGTCGCTTTTGACGACGCCGCGTTTGAGCGTGATGTTGCTGAACTTGCGCAGGCCCGGCATCTTGATGGACGAATATTCCGGAAAGGAACCGTCACGGTATTCGATGGCCTGATTCTCCTGGGTCAGGCCGGTGACTTCCGAGAAGCCGATGCGCGTGCCGCCCCACTGGACGGTAAAATGAAAGACAGGTATTGGGTATTGGGCTGGCATGATGATTGTTCCTCCAAAGTGAGTTAATGAATTTTGCGTCGTTCATCCGTCGCTTACGATGTTTGCAATTTGTGCGAGAACTTCAGGATGATGAATTCGGCCGGGCGTACCACTGCCATGCCTATCTCCACGTTCATGCGCCCTTCAAGGATGTCCTGCGCGTTCATCGTGACACCCAGGCCACAGCGCACGAAGAAAGCATCCTTGGTGGTGGCGCCGGCCAGCGCGCCTTCGCGCCATTTTTGCGTGAGGTAGTTCTCGATCATGCCGCGTACCTTGACCCAGGTGTTGGCGTCGTTGCCCTCGAATACCGCCCAGTAGGTGGATTTCTTCACCGATTCCTCGACCATGTTGAAGAAGCGCCGCACCGAGATGTAGCGCCACTCGTTGTCGTTGCCGGCCAGCGTACGTGCGCCCCATATCAGCGTGCCCTTGCCTGAGAAGGCGCGGATGGCGTTGATGGATTTTCCGGCCACCGCGTCGACGTTAAGATTGTCGGTATCATCTGTGTCGAAGTAATAGGTAGGTTCGATGACGCCAGCAAGGCTCATGTTGGCCGGTGCTTTCCATACACCGCGCGTGCCGTCCACCAGAGCGTAGATGCCGGCGATGGCACCCGAAGGCGGGCATGTCGTCAGCGTGTTGCTGACGCCTTTGATGATGTTGGCGTACATGCTGAAGTTATTCAGCAGATTTTGCTCGTAGGTCAAACTGTAGTTGTTGGCGCCGCTGACGATGCCGCCGATAGCACTGGCGATGATGGTGTAGGCTTTGTTGATGCCTGCAAAAGCCGCGTCCAGGCGTAGCGGGTCGGTGGTAGCCGAGGAGGGAATACCGGCAGCGGTGGGCGGGCTGCTGAAGATCGTGCCCCACTGTGACGAGGTCGGCGGAGTGGCATGCACCACGGTGAGCGTGGCAGAAAGCTTGGCCGCAAGGTCTTCTTCCAGTGCGATCAACGTACTATAGGCTGGCTTGAGCGTGGTGAGTATGGTGGAGCCAATGTCATTCTTGAGATCGGCATTCTTCAGGGCTGGGCCGGCATTGATGAAGCCGTCCACCAGGCCGGCCAGCGCGTATAGATAGCCGAAGAGGTTCTCAATGGTAGCGCCCGACTTGGCGCTCTGGTAGCTCGTGACCAGATCGCCATAGTGGCTCGTGACGGTTTTGCCCATTCCAACGACCGCTGTGGTCTGGTTCTTGATCGTGGTGATGTCGTCCAGTACGTTGTCGAGCCCGTCCAGCAGGCCGAGCAGACCAGCGTCCGAGGTGAGGCTTTGCAATGTGACGGAAGTTCCCCCTTTCTGGATGACGTTCCTGACATCGGCATATCCTATGTTCTTGCTGTAGTTTAGCTTGAGCCAGGGGGCATAGGCCGTACCGTACTTGAGGTTGTTGATGCCGAGCTTGCTGCGGAAGCTCCCTATCTCGATGTCGTGATTATGTTTGTCGCTGTAGTAATGCGTGTCTAGCAGTGCCACGCGGTCACCCAGCTTGCCGGCCTGCTGGAGTGCTGCCTGCTGGACAGCGGCGAGGTCATCGGCAGATGACAGGGCCGCTGCGTCGGGGAAGAGCAGAATGGTAGGCTCGTCCTGCTTGGCGATCTGCTCCAGGCCGGAAATAAGTTTATCCTTGTCGGTGTCGTCCGTGTCTGGCCCGACCGACACGATGTAGCATTTGCCGCCACCGTTGTTGAAGAAGAGCCGCAGGCTGTCATAGAGATATTTGGTGTTGGTGCTGGCCAGTTCGGCTCTCACGAAGTTACCCGCATCGTCGAGCACGACTTTGTTGACATCCAGCTTCGGACCCGCGCCAAACAGACTCTCGTATTCCAGCAGTGACATCACCTTGGTAGGCACATTGTGCAGATCGTCTTTGAAGGTGCGCGTGGCACTTCCGGTGTAGCCGATGAAAGCCGGGATCGCGGTTTCAACCTCCGCCACCGAGGGTGGAAAGACAGAGATTTCTTCTACGTATACGTCAGGTGTGCGGTAAGTCATAAGAGCTCTCCTTAGGGTTTTGAAAGATGAACAACGAAACTTGCCGAAGGCATGTCCGCCCCAGGCAAGGGAAGGGATTTGATCAACGTGTCACCGTTACGGCTAAGTTGGAAATGTTGCGCTGCGGCAGAACTGCGCGGTATGGGGAGCATCGAGCGAAACAGCACGACCTGATCATCCGGAACACCAAGCGGTGGTGGCGAAATGTCATTCAGTGCGAAGTCATTTCTCTCGATTCTGTTGAATGTAAACGCAGGAGGATGGGCGGTATCGGTAACGGAGATATGACTAAAATCGTCCTTGCTCCAGTTGCGCGCCACCACAAAATAGCTCAGCTCTTCTTTACGCTGCTGGAATTCCACCAAAAAGTCAGGCGGCGCAGAAGATATCCAGAAGCTGGGCGAAATTCGGATGCACACCGCGCCCCACATGCCCGCCTCGGCGAGATCCGGCGCAAGTATCAATGGCCGATTTTTGGTTTCTGTTGCGGATTGCTGCGTGACCTGATAGCAACCGGGCTCCCATGTACGCATATCGAGCGTCGGCATGTCTTCGCCGTCCCCGATGACATCACTCCACACCAGTGCATTGCCCGGCATGCGACGCACGCTGAGCGTCAGTGGTCGGCCTGATATCCATGGATCAGGCGTGATGCGATGCGCGACCAGGTCGCTTGCTTGCGGAGCATCCAGTGATTTTGGCGTTGCGGTGTTCGCATAAAGCGGTAACGGTTCGGGTAATCCGTCGGTGAAATGTTCGAAGTAAGGGTTGCGCAGGCGCAGTCCGATGACCAATTCCAGCCCGTCAATATCCTGCATGGGCAAATTGCTCTCATCGGAACCGAACATGACTTGCAATCGCCCCGCTTGCATGCGTGCGAGCAACCGTGCTCCGGCCAGAGCCCGTTGGCTGTGTTCTGCCAGCACGAACTCGAAGTCCGGGCATGCCCCGCCGCCATAATATTGGTGCGTAACGCCAAACGTTAAAAGGGGAAGGAACTGGGCATTCATCTGGCTGTGACCTCGGCGTTGATAGCGCTGACGGGCTTGCCGATCCCCATCGGTTCGGTATCCTGAAGCAGGATCATGCGTATGCGATAGATTGCCGAAGGCAAGTATTTGCTGCCCAGATAGGCCCAGGTCTGGTTGAGTTGTTCTGCTGTGTAGGAAAGCAGTTCCACATTGAGTTTTTCAATATTTCCGTTCAGGCCGGGGCTGTTGTCTGCCGAAAAGGATGGATTAGCCTGAAAAAAAGTAAGCACATGCGATAGGAAATTCAATGAACTCCTATAACCGGCGGTGTCCTGTGCAAATCGTGCAGCAAACAACACGGTCAGATTGAGTTTCAGCACGGGTTGCAACACGACGTGACTTCCTTCCAGATAAATCCGATCGGGAAGTTGCTCGCGCAGAACCCGCTCTTCCTCGATATTGACCAGAGTTAATCCGATTTTCCCTTCGGGTAACACCCACTCACCCTTGTCAGTAACGAGAGTGAACGGCAACACGATGTCTTGAGATCCCGTTAACGCACCGCGTTTGCGCAAGTACGAATTGAGTTCGTCAGCAAGAAAAGTGACGGCAATATCCAGCATGTTTATTCCCGGTTTTAGTTTGTTCGTTCATAGTCTGTACATGCGATTGCTGGGGCGCGATCAGCCTATGGCTTCGGTGGATCGAAAAGATGCCATTCGCACTGCTACGCCTCTATCTTCCAACTGCTCATAAAAATCTCGTTTCCGTCCAGTTCGCCTGTGCATCGAATCTGCCGGTCTTCCAGTTCGGCCAAGGTTTCATCCCAGAACGGGTTGCCGCCGCTGCGCCTCAGCTTGTATTCCGCCTCGGGCGTCACAAGCACCAATGCCTGATGCTCGCTCTTCGTTCCGCGCCTGATGAGTTTGCGTTTGACCGTGCCGCGCCATTCCATGATGTTCAAGGTTGCACAGCCCTAGCGGCTATGCAGCCGTCCCAGATGCATAAGCTTGCCGTTTTCGGCGGTGGCTATGATCGCCACAATATTTTTAACCTTGCCGGCATTTCGCTTTTTCCCGGAAGCGGTGTTGCTCATCAGCAGATGGATGGTGCGTTTGATGCCATCCTCTGTTTTGATGCGCGCCTTGGGTGAGACATGGAAATGCATGTTTGTGTGTTCGCTCAAACCGGATTCGCGCGCGGCCTCAGCGAGGATGCGGGAGATTTCCGGGGAAGGTTTCGCGCCTGCACCGGCCTTCGTCGCGCGGGTGGCGGGCAGGTCTTTTTGCAAACCTTTGCCCACGCGGTGCAGGCGTTCCCGGCGCAGAGTGCGCGGACCGGAATCCTTGGACTTGGCGAATGCGGATTTGAATGCCTTGGTCTGGTTCAAGCTGTGCGGCACGATAACCGCCGCGTGTATGGAGGGATCGCCAAGCAGGTAGAACTGGGCAAGCGTTTTGAGATCCGTTGGTGACAGATGCGAGTACTGCCCGGCGAATTGATGCCGGGCTTCCAGCGCCGCCCGGCCCAGCGATGCGCCGTTCATGACGGCATTCATGAAATATTGGCAGATCAGGTCAGCGGAACCGTTGCCCGAACTCGGCCCATAGGCGATGGTGGTGCTGCCGAATACACCGTAGGCGCCGCCGCCGAGATAGGTGTAGGCAATTCCTGCCTGTCCGCCTGTTTTCGCCGGATCATAGAGTTCGGCGCCGTAGCAGCATTCCGTAGCGAGGACGGTGCCGGGTACGATCTTGTTTTTCAGGAGGTCGGCCGAGTGGGCCGTCGGGTAGTTTTCTCCCTGTTGCCCATAGTAGGCGATGTCGCGGTGAGCGCCATGGCAGTTGATGAAGTGTGTGCGCGGCGCGAGCTGGCCGGCAGTCCAGTTCGGACCCGAAGGAGGAGCGGTGTTCATGCCGGTTGAATTGCCGAACAGCCTGGAAAGGCTGAGACTGGTGGAGGCGCGCCACACCTTGGCCGACAGCCCGAAGAATTTCTGGTAGTCGTCGGGCGTCAACATCTTGTAATTGGTTGCTGTGCGCAGCAGCTTGAGCAGGTACTGAGGGTCGCTTGCGCCAACCATATCAGGCAACCGCCCAAGCACCCGCGTTGGTCCGACGAAACGGTTGATGTCGGTGCTGTAGGCGGTATCGCATGCATATGGCAGGTCGCTGGGAACGGTCTTGTCATTGTCTTCGTCCGGTTTTGGGGAATAAACGGGATTTATCAGCGGCACCAGGGGGACCACATCGCCTGCGCCTAGGATGAGGATATAGTCGGGCTTCTCGTGGACATAAATGGCATCGATTGCGCCTTTAACGGCACGGGTGTTGTCCGGCGAGCTTACCGGCGCTCCATACGCCGCCATGCCGAATTTGGAATCAAGCGCAATGACCTTGGCCGTGATCCCGCGCTTGGTATCCGCAGCGACCATCTGCTTGAGCGCCGCGCTGATTTTTCCATATCCCGCCGCGCCGTATTTTGAGCTTAGCGCGGATGCATTCGTCACGATCACTTTGTTGGTTGCCATGTTTAACTCCCAAAATATTTATTGCTAGATTGTGCTGCTACTCCCAAAATAAATTCTGTTCCCGTCTTTGTACCGGACAGTCCACTACCGAGGGTAAATTTGCCCGCCTTACTTAAAGAGTCTGTCAGGTCACGGTTGCCCCGCTCCAGAAGTAATTCCCGTTGGCATCGAAGAACCACTTGGCGTTGCCATTGAACGGTTCGCCATCGGTCACCCATCCGGCGTAAGGAATCCTTGTGCCGGGCAACACAACCTGCGTGACTTCGGCCATCCGTGAAGGACGGCCCTTGCGCAAGTTGAGCTTCATCGCAATCTGCACGATCCCGGATTGCTCGATTCGCACTGGCCCGGGCGCGGCGGATACCACTGCGGTTGATCCTCCCGATGGCGCGAGGCAGGCCTGGTGCTCGGCCGGCACATCGCGCAGCAATTGTTCATAACTGCGGCGGCTTTTAGCCAATCCGCTGCCGGGGTCGGTCTTGCGCGAGGGGTCGAGGAAGGCGTGGCCCACCACCGAGGTCGACGGATCAAGACCGAAGGTGTGGCAGATGCAAGCGATCGTCCAGACGTACTTGCGGTAGGCTTCGTCCGCATCGATGTTGTCACCGTAGCAATACTCCACCCCGATCGCGGCATCGTTGGCGTTGTGCCCGTACATGCGATTGTCGGTATCGACGCGGTACAGCACATGCCAGGCTTTTTCGGGCGGGGCGGTGAGCGCGGGGATGCACTCGATGATCTGCTTGTCATCCACGAAAATATGGGCGGATGCGCTCTCATCGTTGCGGGAGCGCTCGTAGTAGTTGACGTTGCCATCTGCCGTAGAGCGCGGGTTGCCGGTGTCGTGCGCAACGACAAATTTCACGCCGGGCGCTATCAGCAAGCCGGAGCGCCGTTTCGACGGCTTGCTCAGGTATTTGGGCGTGATGATGTATTTTTGCAGGAAGTCCATCGCGTCATCCCACGGCAGGATGTTCGTCTGTGCCGGCAGGCGCAGCCTGTTGATCGGGCAGCCCGGATCCTGGCTGGCTGTGAGGCGAGGCCTTGGAGGCAAGATAACCGGCGTGGCTGATGCCGATCAGCGCGACCATGCTGGTGCTCAGCGCGGGCAGGCTTGGAAAGCCCTGGGATGCGTCGCCCAGAAACAGGTGCCCGAGTAACGCCGCGTAGGCGAGCGCCGTGATGAGCGTAAAGAAGAACATCTGCAGGCGCGCCGCATCAAGGTGTGCCGCATTGCCGACTTCCTCGCCGGTAAACATGTCCGACCAGCGTGCCTTGGAAATATCCGTATTCACGACGATAAGTCCATGGGTACCGAGCGTACTGTCTTCGTCGCCTTGCTGCTTCAGCAACTCGAATGTGTTGCTGACTTCGGATGCGTCCGCCGTCTTGGCAGTCTTGCCGCCCAGGATCAACGGCGAGCCCACCAGGGAAGTGGTGCTGATGCCCATCAGCCACCAGAGTCCTTCCTGTATCTCGATTTTCATCGGTTCTGACAAACCCAGTGCCATGTTGTGAAGCACCGCGACGAAATAGGCCGAGAGCACCAGCAGTGTCCACAAAATGATTGGGAATCGCGACAGCGACATCACGTTGCGTTCGTCGATCAGCGCACCCAGCCAGCGACCGGTCACAAAATTCCCGCAAATGAAAATGAAAGCCGCGAATATCAGCAGCACAAGACACCAGGCGAACAACAGCTGGCCAATGTCAATCATCCACCATGCCATTGCAAAGGCAGCGACAAACGCCAGGATCGCCAAAAACGAAACAAGTTTGCGGCTTTCTGGTTGGCTGTTGGATGCCAAGTTCATATGAGTATCACTTTCTTTTTATGGTTATCCGAAACTGTGTCATATAAAACAGCAGACTTGATTGATGCGGTCAACAACTGCTAGGGTTTGCCGGAATATCTTTTGTTGAATTCCTCGATCTTTTCGTTATTTTTGCGAATCGCAACATTGCATTCATTGATCGAATTTTGCAGGAACTGCCGGTTTTTTTCGCACTCGATCAGGTTTTTTCTGTCTGTGATGGCAATTTGAATCAAGTCCTGATATGTGGCGCCGCTCGCGATGGTTGCGGGCTCGGCGCACCTGGCAGCAAGGTCTTCTTCCTTGATCGGGCATTCGATCGAGGTGCTGATCAGGGGTATTGTGTGGCTGCAGCCTGCCAACAAAACGCCTGCAATTGCTAGTCGGGTACGCAGGAACAAAGTAATCATGGCTGTTTCCCCTGCAATTGCACAAGAATTTCGTCTGGAGCAGCGACACTTAAACATTTCAATCCATCAACGCCTGATTCCAGATTTCGCTTCTCGATTTCCAGTTGAGCCACTCTTTCAAGCATTTTCCTTTTCTCTACCGGATCTGAGACATTGATAGCCATATTTTGCAGCCGCTCGATCTCTTGTTGGTTATTGTTTATTTTTGCGGTCAAATCCTTTATCTTTTTATCCTTCCCGGCCAATGCAGCATCCAATTTGGCGCGCTGTTGCTTGTACCCGGTTTCGATCTTGGCCAATTCACTTTTGTGATCGGCTGTAAGTCCAACCATGCTTTCCCTGAGCGTATTTATCGCCTTGTCAGATTCGGCCTTTTCCTGTTTCGCTGCCTGCTCCAAGGAGGACAATGCTTCAATTGCCGCTTTGCCCTGGTGGGCCCCGATGAAGTAGCCCGATATGCCACCGGCCACCAGAACTAATAAAATAACCAGATAATTCATAAGTCGGTCACCTGCTTGTATTTGGTAAGGTGAATGAACGGCCCATGATTCTTTCCTGTACTAAAGCCGTAGCGTTCATGCATGACTCTTTGCGCGCGGATCGCTCGCGTGGTGTATCAGGCGACAGGGAGCTATGCGCTGCATGCCCCGGCATTGACGGCATCCGTTCGCATGATTGAGGCTGAGGGTGCCAAGTTAATCCTTCCCCATTCTGATCATTTCGAAAAAATGAAAAATCAAATTCAGCCATGTAGACCCCGGCACAGATTGTGATTTATCTCAGGAAATCAGAAGAGCAGAACGATTTGCCAATTGAAAAAATAAGATCGATTCTGCGCATAACTGTTTGTGGCGATTCTATGAGATGAAAAATTATTTGCATACCTATCAACTCTGATAGGTATGTGTCCCATAGAGCAGATCAGAAAAGCGAACTATTTTCCATTAATCCGCATGCAGCATAAATTGGCAATGATGAGTCAATGCCGTTGTAGTCCTGTGCTCACGCCCATCGATTAATTAAATAGCCACTACAATACCTCGGCTATTTGGACTATCATTTCGACTGCAGGAACTTCGCCCCCTATCGAACTTGCAGCTGGTTTCGTTTTCAGCAAACTATCCATGCTTGACGGTGCGAAGACTTGCAAGGTCAGGTGGCACTTTTCGATCTTCTGTCAGAGAGGTTTGCGAGGGGAGCTGTTTATGAAATCCATAGAGCGATTTACTGATCTCCTGTGTCTCGGCACAGTAGAAGATTGGCGCAACCGGATTTTCAGGCTGGGCCGTGATTTTGGCTATGAACAAACCCGCCTGGCAATCCTTCCTGATCCGAATGCGCCGATGGAGGCAGAGTATGCCTTTCAGCACAGCAATTATTCATCTGACTGGCTCAACAAGTACACTGCAGAGAAGATGCATCACATTGATCCGACTTTTGCGCATTGCATAAGCAAATCGATTCCACAAATATGGTCGCCGGAGATATTTGCTTCCCTGAAGCCGAAGGAAATGTATGAGGAAGCTTGCGTTTATGGGATCAGGTCGGGTGTCACTTTTCCCATTCATGGAGCCAGGGGTGAATTGGGTATCGTGTGCTTCGTGAGCGATGTAAAGCCGAGCCGGCACTTTCAACGCGAGGCTATCCATCATCTGCCCGAACTTTCTTGCCTTCGAGATTTTATTTTTGAGAGCGCGCTGCAATTCATCGGGCATGAATGCCAAACGAAAATAAATATACACATCACGCGCCGCGAATTGGAATGCCTCAAGTGGAGTGCGACGGGGAAAAATTCCTGGGAGATCGGTTATTTGCTGAACTGTTCCGAGGCTACTGTGAACTTTCACTTCAGCAACATCCGCCGGAAATTCAACACCACATCGCGTCAGCAGGCGGTGGTCAGGGCGATCAATCTGGGGTTGATCCACCCGTCTTAGCAGCCAGCATACGTCCACATTTCGACAGGCTTAGTGCGAACGGATTGATGGATAAAGAGTGTAGATGCCTGCTGCATTACAAGTCGTTATCGGTGATCACTCCATCCAGATATAGCTTCAACAGGATCGCGACAGGCGGAGGTATCTCTGTGCCCATCTCGAAGCGGCTTCCACGCGACTGAGTTACTCCGAATCGCGACCAGAAGCGGCATTGGCTTTCCCGTCTGGTCCTGCGATATTCACGAATCGCTTCGGGATCAAATCCGCTATTCTGTTTTAACCGTTTAAGCCTGGCCATTAAAAATCTCCAAAAATTCGCCCAACTATCCTGATGCTATTTCCGATCGGCTGGTTGGGATGGGATTCTGCAACAAAGTTGGCTTCTCCGTACCTATCAGTTCTGATAGTTACGCAAATTATTCAATGAGCATAATTTATATGCTTTCTGGGTAATCCGGACAACCAACTTGGAGGGGCGAATATGTCACACCTGATTAAAGTCGCATCAAGAAGAGAGTTTGCCAGTAAAGATTTGCGGGAGATGCATCGGCTGCGCGCCAAAATATTCAGGGACAGGATGGGATGGGAGGTACCTATCATTTGCGGGATGGAGATCGACGGTTACGATGCACTGGATCCCTACTACCTGATGGCAAGGGAGCACGAGAGAGGGTTGCTCGGCTGCATGAGGGTGCTTCCGACAATAGGGCCCTATATGCTGAAAGATACTTTTCCGGAATTGTTCTACGATCATGCGGCACCGGAAAATCCAAAAATATGGGAATTGAGCCGCTTCGCGGTGGAGGCTGAAGGACAGCAGAGATTCGGGTTTTCTGAACTGACTATGGATGTCACACGGGAAATCATCAGATTCGGCGACAAAATGGGTATCGAGCATTACGTTACAGTGACCACGCCCTCAATTGAACGCATGATGAGGCGAGCGGGTTTTGCCGTCACTCGTTATGGACCGCCTATACGGATCGGTGTGGAGGCCGCGGTTGCTCTTGATTTTGATATCGGCGAACAGACTCATGAGGCGCTGTTTGGCAAGGTACTCCAGGCTACATGAATGGCAATCACCGCAAACTTTCTTGATTCTTCGAGACTGCGGGTCTTGTCTTCGATGCGAGACCCGAATTTGCTGGGAAATTGCCCGTTCAGCCATTTCAAGATCGGCATGAGTTCCCGCCTTTCCGCAACGGTGTCGGCTTCGTCCATTTCGAACACGCCCAGGCTTTTTTGACGGCATGAAGATAGTTGTCCGAATCGCGAATGCTGGGGAGAAACGGCAGTTTCAGCCAAGTAGGGTGGGCACGATTTTGCCTCGTAGAGGTTCTCGCACCCGGCGGGTGTGCCCACGCGGATAACAAACCCAAGTTTGTATTGCCGACATAGCTGGTATCTTTCCAGTGTGCTCGAGAAATTATCTCGCCCTCAAAAATCGAGCAGCAAACTTATAGTCCGTTGAGTGCCATGTGTGAAATATTTGTTGCAACTTGTTGCAACTTGTTGACTGGCAGGGTTTGCATCAATATCATGCCCTGTGGCAGAGTTCCCTGATTTTTAATTCCGACATTTGACGAGGTGACGATATGGTAGAGCAAAAGGCAAAATCGGCTACAAAAAAAGTGGCAGCGGCTAAAACCAAGTCTAAGACCAAGACAAGCGGTGCAGTTTCCAGCAAACCTGAAACCACTAAAGCGGCGGTGACAGCGACCGCGAAAAATGTGGCGGCAAAAAAGACTTTGGCCGCAGTTGCGGAACCGAAAAAAACCAAACCACCCGCAGTAAAGAAAGTGTCCGCACCTGCTGCGGAAATAAAAACACCTGCGAAAAAGGATGCGGCCGCCAAGGCCAAGCCGCCAGCCGCTACGAACAAGGCGGTAGCGAAGCCTACCCCCGAAGAACGCTACCGCATGGTGGAGACGACCGCTTACTATATTGCCGAGCAGCATGGTTTCCAGGGCCGCTCGGACGAGCATTGGGCGGCAGCCGAGCGTGAGATTGCGGCAAAACTGGGCCAATAGATTCCATCGGGACTGCACCGTTTCCCGTAGCGGCGGCAGTTTAGAAACGGGCAAAAATTGCTGTCGAAAGTTTATCCGTCAATATATCAATGTTCCTCCGCCTCAACCACAAGACTGCCCGTAGTCTTTCACTGATCCATGAAACAATGTGGCCAAGTGCAGGAGAGGATGCCTCCACCCAGGAAAAATTATTCCAATTCGCTTTAAAAACATCATCGATCGTTTGAGCGGGCGCCCTCTCAAAAGTTTTCAGGACACCGGCGAAATTATTATCGTTCTTGACGAAAAATGAACGATGCGGTCTTAGCGCACCGGGAAACGCCGGTAAAAATATCGCTTCACGAATTCCACCGCCACGAGATAGCAGAGCACCATTACCGGCAGGATCATGAAGAACAGCAGCGGCGGAGCAACGAAGCCGAGCTGCGCCGCAATCGGTGTAAAAGGCAGTGCCGCAGCTATCAACACCACCGCCAGTGAAGTGATGGTCAGCGCAAGGTTCGGCCGGCTCTTGAAAGGGTTGCCCCGGGTGCGGATCACGAAGATCACCAAGACCTGGGTGGCGATGGACTCGATGAACCAGCCGGTGTGGAACAGCTCTTCACCGGCATCGAAAACTTTCAACAGCATGAAGAACATCAGGAAGTCGAACACCGAACTGACCGGTCCGACCACCCACATGAAGTTGCGTATGAAGGTCGTGTCCCAATGCCTGGGATGGGCCAGATATGCGTGGTCCACGTTATCCATCGGTATCGGAAGTTCCGAGACATCGTAGAGCAGGTTGTTCAGAAGTATCTGTGACGGCAGCATCGGCAGGAAGGGAAGAAACAGCGTCGCACCGGCCATGCTGAACATATTCCCGAAATTGGAGCTGGTCCCCATCATGATGTATTTCATGATGTTGACGAAGGTGCGGCGCCCTTCCATTACGCCCGCGTGCAGCACGTTCAGATCTTCCCGCAGCATGATCATGTCGGCCGCCGCCTTGGCCACGTCCACGGCGCTGTCCACCGAGATGCCGACGTCCGCCGAACGCAGCGAAGGCGCATCGTTGATGCCGTCGCCAAGATAACCGACGGTGTGCCCCTGCGCTTTCAGCGACAGGATGACGCGGTTCTTCTGCGCCGGCGTGACGCGGCAGAACAGGTTGGCCTCTCTCACCCGGACCGCCAGTGTGGGATCGTCCATTTGTTGCAGCTCGCTGCCGTTCAGCACGCCCGTGACCGGCATACCCAACTGGCCGCACACATAGCGGGTGACCAGTTCGCTGTCGCCGGTGACGATCTTGACGTCCACGCCGTCCGCCGCCAGCGCCTTGAGCGCATGCGCCGCGCTTTCCTTCGGCGGATCGAGGAAGGCGGCGAAGCCGGCGAAAATCAGTTCGGTCTCATCATCGACCACGGCATGCGGATGATCCAGCGCCACTGGCCGCCACGCAATGCCGAGCACCTTGAAGCCTTCCTTGCCGAGGCTGTCGTGCAGCGCATTGATAGCTGCCAGCGCCTGCTCGTCCAGCGGTTTAAATTCTTCCAGTTCGCCGACGGCATATTGCGTGGACAGCCTGAGGATATCCTCGGGGGAACCCTTGACCACGAGCAGCCGTTTATTGCCCAGCCCCGACAATCCTTGCCCAGCCAACCCTTGCCCGCCCAATCCATTATCGACCAGCACCGAAACGCGCCGCCGCTCGAAGTCGAACGGCACTTCGTCGATCTTGTTCCAGCCGCTTGTGTTTATCTCCTTGTGTTCGAGGATCGCGTCATCCAGCGGACTCTTCAGCCCGGTCTCGAAAAAACTGTTGAGGTAAGCCAGCTGCAACATCTGCGCGCTGTCGTTGCCTTGCGCATCGAGGTGGCGTTCCAGCTTGATGCGCCCCTCGGTGAGCGTGCCGGTCTTGTCGGTGCACAGCACGTCCATGCTGCCCAGATTGTGGATCGCGGCGAGCCGCTTCACGATCACCTGCTTCTTCGCCATGCGCAATGCGCCGCGCGACAGCGTCACCGTGACCACCATCGGCAGCAGTTCCGGCGTGAGGCCGACGGCCAGCGCGATCGCGAACAAAAACGATTCGAGGAACGGCCGGTGAAAGAACGCGTTGATCAGGAACACGAACAGCACCAGCAGGAAAGTCAGGCGCATGATCAATATGCCGAAGCTCTGCGTGCCCAGCTCGAAAGCCGTGGGCGGCGGTTTGACCTGCAACGAATCCGCGATATCGCCTACCGCCGTGTCGGCCCCGGTGCGGCACACCATCGCCCTGGCCATTCCGCTGATGACCGAAGTGCCCATGAACACGGCATTCCCTGCCTGGCTGAGGTCTGCTGCCGCTGCCGGCAGTTCGCTTGCATGTTTCTCCACCGGATAGGATTCGCCGGTCAGCAACGACTGGTTGATGAAAAAGTCCTTCGCCTCGAGCAGGCGGCAATCGGCCGGGATCAGATCGCCCGCAGCCAGCAATACCACGTCGCCCGGCACCAGCTTTGCTATCGGAATTTCCTGGGAATGTCCGTCGCGCAGCACCGTGGCCCGTACTGCGACAGATTTCTTCAACTGCTCCGCGGCGCGACCGGACCGGTATTCCTGGGCAAAATCCAGCGTCACGCTCATCAGCACGATGGCCCAGATGATCACGAACCCTGTGATCTCGCCGGTCAGCGCGGACACCGCGCTGGCCGCCAGCAGAACCATCACCAGCGGATTCTTGAAGTGGCTCAGATACTGGATGATTAGCGGCCGTTCGCCATGATCCCGCAGCGTGTTGGGGCCGAAGCGCGCGGTTCGCGCAAGCGCTTCCCGCTGGCTCAGCCCGGCCGGCGTCGCCGCCAATTGTGATTGCAGGGATGCAGAGGGCTGATTCCAGAACAGCGTGCCTGGAGGTTTTATCGGGCGATCCATAGTGACAGTCGACCATGAATGAAATATTCAGATATGACTATCCTACGCCGGAATGAAACGGGCCGCGAAAAATATGGGGTTCGAGAAAGCCAGCTACAATATGACCGGTTGAAAAAGTAGCGCGAGAGCGCACTTTCCCGAGAAAGCTTGTCGTCGAGAGGCGACGTGTGCGCGCAGTCACCAGCCCTCGTGGAGGGCCGGTGTACCGACAAATGCTTTACTTCTGATTTATTTCTTTGCGCCGTTTACTGCTGTCTTCAGCGTGGCGCCAGCCTTGAAAGCCGGAACCTTGGCTGCTTTGATCTTGATTGCTTCGCCAGTGCTGGGATTGCGGCCGGCGCGTGCAGCGCGCTTGCGCACTTCGAAGGTGCCGAAACCAACCAAGGCGACATTGTCGCCCTTCTTCAGGGTGTTGGTGACAATTTCGATCAACGCTGCAATGTTGCGGTCGGCGTCTGCTTTGGAGCTGCCTGTCTTGTCGGCCAATGCATCTATCAGTTCTTTTCTGTTCATGTTTTTTCCCTTAGTTGTGATTACTGCACATGCAGCGGTTGAGAGTCTAGCACCAGTGGAGGGTGTTTAAAATCTTTCTCCATCGGGCGGGATGACATATCCCGCCCTGTTGGTGGCTACTTGGCTCGACCGTATTTTGCGGTGAAGCTGGCTTTGCCCAGCGCATTTCCATGGATCATGTAGCCGGTCAGCGCGGCGGTGGCATCGGCGGGAACATCGAGCTTGTCAGTCTTGAGCGCGTACACGGTGAAAATATAGCGATGCGGTTTGTCACCTTTGGGCGGGCAGGTACCGCCCCAGGCCGCCACGCCGTAGTCGGTGCGGCCTTGCACCGCGCCCTTGGGCAGGGTCGTGCTGTTGAGCGCTCCGGCGTTCGCGGCCAGTCCGGTGACGTCAGCCGGGATGTTGATGACCACCCAGTGCCACCAGCCCGAACCGGTCGGCGCATCGGGGTCGTACACGGTCACGGCAAAACTCCTGGCGCCTTTGGGGGCTCCGCTCCATTTGAGCGCGGGCGATTTGTTCTCGCCGGAACAGCCGAAACCATTGAACTCGAAGCTCCTGGGAATCGTGCCATTGGCTTTTATTTCCGGGCTGGAAAGCTTGAAGCCGGCGGCGTAAGTCAAAGTCGATAAACCAGCCAGAACAACAGCAAACAGTATGCGGCGCATAAGAGTTCTCCTTGGTGGATAATTGGGGGCGGAATTGTAGCACCGTTGCCACTCGCACAAAATTGAAGCAAACGGCATGATCCTGAGCCGGACGAGCCGGAACCAAAAAGCATTGTCAATACCTGGCAAACACAAAATTCTTGTCATGTTTCGAGATCATTCGGTTTGTAAGAGACTAAAAACCGTAATTCAAGCCACAGAGATCACAGAGGACACAGAGAGATAACGGGCCCCGCATATTTTTCGGAATCACCCGATGGGTGAAGTCATTATTTACGGCAACCATCTGTTTCTCCTCTGTGAGCTCTGTGGTCTCTGGTGTAACTCCCGGCCAATCGGCCAAGCTGGCAAAAGCTTTGCATAGCCATTCGGCCAAGTCACCAGAATACGGTGACATAAGTCGCTGGTTATGCGGCTAACTGCTTTTTCCAGGTTGATTGCTTTACAACCGAACAACTGGTAGCGTACCCGCCAAGTTGGAGATTGACACGCGGTTGGGATCGCGTTCGCATCACTCGCGCTCGCGCCGAGACCGGCTGCATCACCAGACATCCCCGGACGATTGTGAAAGCTATTCATGCCTCTGGATTTACCCTACAGGCTAGGCAAGTACGAACTGGCCCGGCAGATCGGAATGGGGGCAACGGGGAAGGTCTACCATGCCCTGGACACATTCTCCGATCAGGAAGTGGCTGTAAAGATGGTCGATCAAGCGGTGCTCACCGATCCCATGTTCGATGAAGGGCACCGCAAACAATTCCTCAATGAAGCATCTCTCGCAGGCCGGCTCGCCCATCCGCATGTAGTCACGATACTGGAAGCCTCCGTCACCCAGGATGCCGGGTACGTCGTCATGGAATACGTATCGGGAGGCAACCTCGTGCGGCACACCAAAGCCGGCGCGCTGCTGCCGCTCGGGAATGCGCTGCAAATAATGTTCAAGTGTTGCGGGGCGCTCGATTATGCATTTCGCCAGGGCATCATTCACCGTGACATCAAGCCCGCGAACATCATGGTCGCATCCGGCACAGATGTGAAAATCTCGGATTTTGGCGCGGCCGTGTTTTACAGTGCACAAGCCACGCAGGAGATGGGCATTGGAACCCCGCACTACATGTCTCCGGAACAAATCCATCATGGTCACCTGACTCATCTCAGCGATATGTATTCGCTCGGGATCGAGTCGTACCAACTTCTTACCGGGGCGCGACCGTTTCATGCTCAAACCCTGCACGAACTTTTTGACGCCATTACCGGGAAGGATGCTTTGCCGCCAAGCGCCTGGCGGCCCGATCTTCCCGCGGATCTTGACAAGGTCATCCTGCGCATGATCGCCAAGAACCCGGATGACCGCTATTCCAACTGGGCGGATGTTGCGCTCGAGCTTGCCGAGATAGGCCGATTCAGCACGTTCCAGCAGGGCATACAGGATAGTGAAAAGTTCAACACACTGCGCGCAATGATCGAGTTGCGCGAATTTTCAGAACCGGAAATCTGGGAACTCGTACAGGCAAGCAAGTGGGCCAGGTTGCCGGCTCGCACCGTCGTTGTGCGGGAAAACGAACCAGGTCAGAGCCTGTACATCCTGGCTTCCGGATCGCTGAAGGTCACAAAAAAGGATTGTTTGCTAAACACCATAAAAGCCGGCGAGTGTTTTGGGGAGATGGCATACATCCAGCGCGGGACAAACCGACAAGCCACACTGGAGGCCATCTCGGACGTGGTTGTTGCCGAGTTTTCCTTTCAGGCGCTGGATAAGCTGAGCACCGGCTGCAAACTGCACTTTGAGAGGATCTTGCTGCATTCCCTGGTAGACCGGCTTGTGCTTGCCGGTGATCGCATCGTGCAGATGCATAGCTAAATCACGGGACGAGGCCTATACTGAAAAATATGCAGACAGTAAAATTCAGCCAATAAGCCGATACTTGCGGAGAGCGACATGACTATAAAATGGATTTTTGCCGTATTGTTAGCCTGCCTGGGAAATCCCGCTTTCGCCGACGCCCCGACCAAGCGTGACACACCGCGCGGTGAATTGCTGTACTCGACGCATTGCATTGCCTGCCACGACGCCCAGATTCATTGGCGGGACAAGAAGATCGCCAAGGACTGGATCGGCCTTAAAGCCCAGATACGCCGCTGGCAGGGGATTGCGGGACTGGCGTGGAGCGACAGGGACATAGTGGAGGTTGCGCGTTACCTGAATGCCCGCCACTACCACTATCCCGAGCACGTAGAATAATTCTCGACTGCTACACCTGCAATCGCGACTATTTATCCCGCCGCCACAAAGTTTCAGCCGCAGCTTGTGTGCGGTTGATGCAGCGGCTCAGTACGAACAACAAATCCGACAAACGATTCAGATATGGCAACGCGTGCTGCGGTACGGCATCGCTCTGGGACAGCACGACCAGATCGCGCTCGGCGCGGCGCGCCACGGTGCGCGCCACGTGGCACAACGCGCCCGCGCGTGAACCGCCCGGCAGGATGAATTCGCGCAATGGCGGAAGATCGGCGTTGTAATGCGCAAGCTGTTCATCCAGCCAGGCGATCTTGTCTTCCGCGAACATATCCTGCGTGGGCAGCGCGAACGCGCCGCCCAGATCGAACAGGTCATTCTGTATCTGCAGCAACACCGCGCGGATGTCGGATGGAAGTTGTTCGGCAAGCATCACGCCGAGCTGGCTGTTCAGCTCGTCCACGCTGCCCATTGCGGCGACACGCGCGTGCTCTTTGCCGAGGCGCGTGCCGTCCGCGAGGCCGGTTGTACCCTTGTCGCCGGTGCGGGTGGTGATTTTGGATAGCCTCACATCATTACCTTTGTCTGTTAATCCTGAGAAAACATTGTCCACGAAACACACGAAAGGCACGAAAATATTCAATAAAGATGCCAGGTTTCAGGTTGTTATTCCGTTTCTATTTTAAAACAACAATAATAATCATGTAGGGTGCGTTCCACACACCCTACGACATTGCACTTTTAATTTGGAAATGGAATTACTCCGTGGTGAGCAACTGTTTCCGCACAAACTGTTGCTTCATTTCGCGCCTTTCGTGTTTTTCGTGGATGAATCGCCGTTTTTTTATTATTGTTTTTCAAGACATGCAAAGTATATCGCCGCATCCGGCTGGGTGCGATTCCGTTGCGCCTGCCAGATCATCTCGCTGAGGCATTCCATCATGCGGTGTTGCGCATCGTGTTCCGATTCGAGCTGTTGGGTCAGGCGCACGAAGTGCGCGCGTATCCCTAGCGGCTGGTCGATCGATATCTGCTCCTCGATGGTCAGGTGCATCATCAGATGCAGGAAGGGATTGGTCTCGCCCTGTTCCGGCAGATAGTCCTGCTCCTGGTGGCGTTCGGGATTTTCCAGCACGGCGAAATATTCGGGATGCCTGGCGATGAGTTGCGCGGCGAGGTCTTCCAGCGGCGTGAGCAGTTCCCCGTCCCGGTATTTGCGCCAGGACTCGAATAAAAAGTTGCGCGCTTCATCGCGCGAGGGATTGAATAACAAAGTG
>Ga0315268_10000475_pt1 | contig 47244 bp, 36 predicted proteins | sample C1_top_MG_FD_204535 | JGI IMG/M metagenome (GOLD analysis project Ga0315268, IMG submission 204535) | Sediment microbial communities from Yellowstone Lake, YNP, Wyoming, USA - C1_top | ecosystem: Environmental > Aquatic > Freshwater > Lake > Sediment | place: USA: Wyoming | collected 2017-08-01 | reverse complement strand
GACCATCGGGATCGGGACCCATCCGTCCAATGAACTGCGACTCAACGACGAGACGGTGTCGCGCTTTCACGCGCGTATCTCGCAGGACGAGAAAGGGCTGTCGGTGCGCGACCTGGGCAGCCTCAATGGCAGCCACCTGGGCGACAACCGCATCGAGTCCGCCTGGCTGCGCAACGATGACACCCTGCGCGTCGGCCAGACCAAGCTGCGCATCGAGCGGCTGGCCGAGGGCTTCGACGTCGTGCTCAGCCCCAATACGCAGTTTGGCGAGATGCTCGGCCAGTCGGCCAACATGCGCCAGCTGTTCGCGCTGCTCGAGCGCATCGGCCCGACCGAGGCCAGCGTCGTGCTCGAGGGCGAGTCGGGCACCGGCAAGGACCTGGCTGCGCGCGCCATTCACGCCACCAGCAAGCGCCAGGCGGCGCCGTTCGTGGTGTTCGACTGCGGCGCGGTGGCGCCCGGTCTGATCGAGAGCGAGCTGTTCGGCCACGTGCGCGGCGCCTTTACCAGCGCCGCCAGCGATCGCGCCGGCGTGTTCGAGACCGGCCAGGGCGGCAGCGTCTTCATCGACGAGATCGGCGAGCTGCCGCTCGACCTGCAGCCCAAGCTGCTGCGCGTGCTCGAGCAAAAAGAGGTGCGGCGGCTGGGCGACAACAAGATGCGGCCGGTCGATGTGCGCGTCATCGCCGCCACCAACCGCGACCTCGAGCGCGAGGTCGAGGCCAAGCGCTTTCGCGAGGACCTGTTCTACCGGCTGGCAGTGGTGCGCGTGCACATCCCGCCGCTCCGCGATCGGCGCGAGGACATCCCGCTGCTGATCGATCGCTTCTTGCAGGAGCTGGCTGGCGAGGGGCCGGCGCCGACGCTCAACCCCGCGGTGCGCGCCGCGCTCTGCCGGCGGCAGTGGCCGGGCAACGTGCGCGAGCTGCGCAATGCGGTGGCGCGTGCGGTCTACCTGCCCGAGGCCGACGCGCTGCGCGCGCAGTCGATGGCGCAGATCAGTGTCGACGAGGTCGACACCGAGGTGCCCTACAAGGTGGCCAAGGAACGGCTGACGACTGCATTCGAACGCCGCTACCTGGGCGCGCTGCTGGCCGGCACCAACGGCAACGTCAGCCAGGCGGCCAAGAAGAGTGGCATCAACCGCACGCACCTGCAGGCCATGCTCAAACGGCACGGCCTGCGCGGTCAGGATTCCTAGGCACTACGCCGGGGGTGCGAAAGACTCATGATTCAACGCTGGGCAGAATTCTGTGCGCACCGGCCAAAGCTGATCCTGGCGATCTGCCTGACCCTGTTTGCCGGCATGGTGGCGGTGCTGCTGTTCGTGCCGCAGCGATTTCGCACCGGTGGTTTCGAGGACCCCGGCCGTGAGAGCTGGCGCGTCAATGACGACCTGGTCAACAACCTGGACGCCGGGCCGACCGACATCGCGGTGGTCTACACCGCACCCGAGGGCAGCACGGTCGACGACCCCGAGGTGATGGTCGCGGTCGAGAGCGCGGTCTCTCGCGCCACCTCCAACCCCAATGTGATCGGCGTGACGTCGTTTTACGAGACCGCGGCCTCGGAGCTGGTCTCCAAGGACCGCACCCGCACGCTGGTGCTGGCGCGGCTCAAGGGCGGCGACCAGGAAAAGATCGCGGCGCTGGAACAGCTGCGCAAGGACCTGCAGGCGCCGCCGCTGAAGATGGACTTTGGCGGCTACGTGCCGCTCAACGAGGCGGTGCTCGGGCTGGTCAAGCGCGACCTGTTTCGCGGTGAGCTGATCGCGCTGCCGCTCACGCTGGTAGCGCTGGTCACGGTGTTTGGCAGCGTCGCTGCTGCGGCGTTGCCGGTGCTGGTCGGCGGCATCGCCTGCCTGCTGTCGCTGGCCGTGTTGATGCTGCTGGCGCTGGTGACCACGGTCAACGCCATCTCGCTCAACGTCGTCACCATCATGGGGCTCGGGCTGTCGATCGACTACTCGTTGCTGCTGGTGACGCGCATGCGCGAGGAGCTGGTCCAGCACGATCCGGTCGAGGCGGCCAAGCGCACCATCACCACCGCCGGCCGCGCCGTCGCCTTCTCGGCGGTGGTCGTGGTCTGCAGCCTGGGCGGCCTGCTGGTCTTTCCGCAGGCGATCGTGCGCACCAGCGGCATCGGCGCCATCGTCGTGCTGTTCGGCACCCTGGCAATTTCGCTGACCTTCTTGCCGGCCATGCTGGTGCTGCTCGGTCCGCGCATCGACGCGCTGCGCATCCCGTTCGGCTTTCGCGCGGCGTCCTCCGCCAACGTCGAGCAGACCGGCTGGTACCGCTTTGCCAAGGGCGTGATGCGGCGGCCGGGCATGGTGACCATCGTCGTCACCGGCGCCCTGCTGACGCTGGCCGTGCCGTTCTTGCGCTTTGCCGGATCGGTGCCTGACCATCGCATGCTGCCGCCCGGCAACGGGGTGCGCACCACCATCGAGCTGATCAACCGCGAGTTCATCCCGCACATCATCTCGCCGCACGAGATCCTGGTGTTCACCGAGGGCGAGTCGCTCAGTACCGACAACCTGGAAAAGCTGGGCGCGTTTTCAGACGCCATCGGCCTCACCGAGGGCGTGGCGCGCGTGATCGACATCTACTCGCGCACACCGGCCGGCATGCAGCGGCCCGCGTTCATCGCCGCCATCCAGAAGCTGCGAACCGATCCGTCGTTCACGCAGAGCGCCAGCATCTTCGCGCGCGGCAACGTGATGCGGTTTATGACCATCTCGGCCTACGACTCGCCCGACCCGCGCGGCATGGATACGGTACACCGGCTGCGCCAGCTGCCGCTGCCAGCCGGCATGCGGATGGAGATCGGCGGCGTCTCGGCCAACCTGCTCGACCTGAAGCTGTGCGTGGCCGAACGCACGCCGTGGATGCTGCTGTTCATCTGCATCGCGATGGTGATCGTGCTGTTCTCGGCCTTTGGCTCGGTCGTGCTGCCGCTGAAGGCGATCGTGATGAACACGCTGTCGCTGTCGGCCTCGTTTGGCGCCATCGTCTGGATCTTTCAGGACGGCCGCCTGACCTGGCTGTTGCAGTACGAGTCGCAGGGCGTGTCCGAGGCGCTGCAGCCGATCTTGATGTTCTGCACCGTGTTCGGGCTGTCGATGGACTACGAGGTCTTTTTACTGGCACGGGTGGCCGAGGAGCGCGACAAGGGCGCCAGCAACGACGAGGCGATCGCGCTCGGGCTGGCGCGCACCGGTCAGCCGATCACCACCGCCGCGCTGCTGTTCGTGCTGGTGGTGGCGGCGTTTGCCACCAGCGTCATCATCACCGTCAAGAGCCTGGGCGTGGGCATGGCGCTAGCGGTGTTCATCGACGCCACCATCGTGCGCGCCATCCTGGTGCCGACCACGATGAAGCTGCTCGGCCGCTGGTGCTGGTGGGCACCGGCCTGGCTCGGCGGGGGCAAGACCGGGCGTTGGTTTTCAGCCGGGCACTGAAGAAACAACTACGCCTTTTCGCGCTTCAAACCCCATTCGCCGAGCTTGCGGCGGATGGTGTGCTCGCTCAGGCCGGTGCGTCGCGCCAGCTCGCGATTGGAGTTGGCCTTGTAGTTGTCGCGGATGTAGCGGTTGATGTCGTCGATGTCGGCGCGCTTGGCGTTGCTGCTGCCCTTGGCCTTGGCCTCTTTCGACTTGCCGCCGCGGCCGCGCTCCTCGGCGTCGCCCGCCTTGCGGTGGCCGTCGCTTGTCGGCGACGGATCCTGGCCATACTCGTGCTCGCCGCCGCGCACGAATTCGACCACCAGGTAGCCGGTCACCGAGGTCTTGACGCGCGCGAACTGGCCGTGCTCGGCGTCGAACAGCAGCGTACCAGCCTCGTACACCTTGGCCGGATCGAGCGGCCGCGTCTTGGCCTGCTTGATGCGGGTCTGCGCCTCTTCCAGTAGCTGGCGCCGCCACTCAAGGCTGGGCTCGCCCGCCATTTCGTCGTCGGCGTAGACCGGCGTCTCTTCGAAGCTGGAGGCGCCGCTTTGCAGCTCCTCCAGTTCGTCAAGGTGGCGCGTGAAGAGGCTGGTGGCGACCCCATTACCCGTGCTGTCGGTCATTCCATGCTCCCGGCATCGCCTGCAGGCACGATGCACGCACGTCTCTAGTTTCTCGATGGCCGCCTGTCAAGTCCCTCAGGTCTTTCTTGACGGCTGGTCCCAGGCAAGGTGATCTAGGGACAACCAACTGCCATGGGACCGTTATGACCCGCAAGCGACTGGGCGAACTTCTTCTGGAGCGGGGTATCATCGACGCAGACCAGCTCAACTCGGCGCTCGCCTATCAGCGCCAGTGGGGCCACCGCCTCGGCGTCGCCATGGTGGCCAAGGGGTTTCTCTCCGAGGGCGTGCTGACCAAGGTGCTCTCCGAGAGCCTCAGCATCCCGATGATCGACCTGGCCGCGGTCACCATCGACAAGGAAGCGCAGCGGATGTTGCACGTCAGCGTCTGCGAAGCCCACGACATCATCCCGGTCAACCTGGTGGTCGAAAAGGGACGCAAGATCCTGACCGTCGCCATGAGCGACCCGCTCAACGTGGCGGCGGTCGAGGAGATCGAGTTTACCACCGGCTGCACGGTACGGCCGGTGCTGGCGCAGATCTCGAGCATCGGCCAGGCGATCCGGCGCTACTACCGCGGCGAGCGGGTGGCGATCGCGCCGCTGCAGTTCAAGCTCGACAAGGGCGCTACCGAGACGATGACCGTCGTCCGCAAGGGCGGCGAGGAAGAGCTGATCGAGCTGAAGCCGACGGGCGAGGCGCAGAAGGTCATGGCGCTGCGCGAGGAGGTCACCGACCGCACGGCACTGGCCGAGATCGAGGCTGCGCGCCGCATCGGGCGGGCGGGCGTGGCCGCAGCGTCGTCGGTGTCGCAGATCGACATCGAGCGCATCGACGCGATCGAGAAGAAGTTCTGGGCGATGATGCGCGTGCTGGCGAAAAAGAACTACATCACCAAGGACGAGTTTCTGACCGAGCTCTCCAAAACCGAATAGTCGAAACTACTTCTGCGGGGACGGCGCGGGGGTTGGCGGCGCGACCGGTGTGCCCGGCGGCGGCGTCAGCGGGATGGCGTTGGCGGAGGGCGGTGCGCTCGGCGGCGGCGTGATCGCGGTGGCAGCACCCTCGGGCAGCCCCGGCATCGACCCCGGCATCGACCCCGGCTGTACCAGCGGCTCGGTCGGGTTGGTGTAGGTGAGCCCCGGCTCCAGCACCTTGACCTGCGCGTTGCGCCGTATGTCGGCCAGCAGGTTGCGGGTGGCCTCGCCCTTCTGGATCGCCTTCAGGGTCGCCATCACCGACGGCTTGGATTCGTCGTAGGTCCGCTGCCGGCGCTCCTTCTTCTCGAACACCTTGATCACGTGGCAGCCAAATGGCGTCTCGACTGGTCCGACGATGCTGCCGGCCTTGGCGGCAAACGCCGCGTCCTCGAATTGCTTGACCATGCGGCCGCGCGGGAAGAAGCCGAGATCGCCGCCGCGCGAGGCGGTCGGTCCATCGCTGTTCTCGGCCGCCAGCTTGGCGAAGTCGCCGCCCTTCTTGGCCTCGCTCGCCAGCTTCTTGCACTTGTTGACCTTCTCCTGCTTGACCGGGTCCGGGTCCGACTCCTGGTACTTGAGCAGGATGTGCGAGGCCTTGATCTGCTCGGGGTCGACGTAGCGTTGCAGGTTTTTCTCGTAATATGCCTTGGTGTCGGCCTCCGCTGGATCGGCGTCCGGGATCAACTTGGCGTACAGCCGCTCGCGCAGCAGCGTCTTCTTCAGCTCCGTGCGCAGCTCCTGCTCGGACTGGTTGGTGCGCTTGAGAAAGTCCTGGTAGGCCTGGTCGCTGCCGAAGCGCTTGCGGTGGTCGGCAAAGCGCGCCTCGAACTCCTCGTCCGGTAGCGCGACCTGCTCAGCCTTGGCCTTTTGCACGATCAGCTCGTCCTCGATCAGCCGGCGCAGGATGTTCTCCTTCAACCGGTTCTCGAGCGCGGGCGGGATGTCGCGGTTGGCCTGCTTGAAGCGGTCGCGCGTGCGATCGAGCTGGCGATCGAAATCGGCGCGTGAGATGGCGACACTGTTGACGTCCGCGATCGGCGCGCCGGCGACCGGCGGCTTGCCGGCGGCTCCCCCGTCCTTACCATCGCCCTTGCCCGACGGACAGCCGAGCATCGCGGTCAGCGCGGTGCCGGCGACCAGGGTCGAAAGCAGTTTCGAGCACGACATGGAGTTCCTCCTCGCGAACAACCGACACGGTATCGCGTATCTGCGCTCGCTGCGTAACACTGGCGTCGGGCCTGGGTCAAGACTTGCACCAGCGAGGTTGGCGTGGGCAGCGGGTCGGGTGGCACCGCGGCTTGACGCTGCGGACGCCATCGTGGAACGCTCACCCGGTCACTCCGTCGGCGGCGGTGTCGAGGCAAGCAGCGACGATGCAGCACTTCTGTCCAAACTGCGAGCAGACCGTCGATCATGGGGGCGAGCGCTGCCCGACCTGCGGTGCGATGCTGGTGCGCGTGATCGACGAGTCGCTGGTCGGCACTGACATCGATGGCAAGTTCGCGGTCAAGTCGCTGCTCGGCAAGGGCGGCCGCGGTGCGGTCTATCTGGCGCAACAGCGATCGATGGACCGCGAGGTCGCGATCAAGGTGCTGCGGCCGGAGTACGCTGCTGACCCGACCTCGATCGCGCGCTTCTACCAGGAGGCGCGCGCCGTCAGCCGGCTCAGCCACGCCAACTGCATCACCGTCTACGATTTTGGCCAGACCGCTCAGGGGTTGCTCTACATCGTGATGGAGTATCTGCGCGGCCAGGCGCTGACCAGCGTGGTCAAGGAGCAGGCGCCGCTGTTGCTGCCGCGCGCGGTTCACATCGCCGCCCAGATCTGCGACGCGCTGTCCGAGGCGCACGAGAAGGGTATCGTCCACCGCGACCTCAAGCTCGGCAACGTGGTGCTGGTGCAGCAGCACGGCAATCCGGACTTCGTCAAGGTGCTGGATTTTGGCCTGGCCAAGGTGATGCACGCCGACGGCGAGAAATCGCTGACCGCCGCCGGCAGCGTCTCGGGCACGCCCAATTACATGAGCCCGGAGCAGGTGCTCGGACGGCCGATCGATCTGCGCAGCGACCTCTACTCGCTGGGCGTCATGCTGTTCGAGATGCTGACCCGGCAGCGCCTGTTCAAGGCCGACAGCGAGAACGCGCTGATGCTCAAGCACGTCACCGATCCGGTGCCGCGGCTGGCTGAGGTGGCGCCGCAGCTGCAGCTGCCCCCAGCGGTGGACTTGCTGCTGGCGCGAGCGCTGGCCAAGCAGCGCGACGAGCGGCCGGCCAGCGCGGCCGAGTTCAAGCAGGGGTTGCAGGCGTTGATCGATCCGACGCACGGGCGCCCGACCGAGCCGTCGCTCGCCGCGGAACACACGCTGCCCAAGACGGTGCCGCTGATGCCGGCAGTGCCCGCGGCCGACGACCAAGTGCCGGCGTCTGCGCCGCCCGATATGCCGCGGTCCGAGGTACCGGCGGCGTCCAAGCCTGGCCGCCGGCGCTGGCCGCTGCTGCTGGTTGGCGCGATCGTGGTGGTCGGGACACTGATCGCTGCTGCGCTCTGGTTGCGGGACGGCGGGGTAGGGCGTGCGACCGTGGCGCGAGCCGATGCTGCGGTGGCGGCTGCCGGTGCCGCTACCAACGCTGATGCCGGGCCGATCGCGGTGGCATCGACCAGCGCGCCGCAGCCGCAGTCAGATGCTGCGGTGGCGGCCGACGCGCGGTCGCCGGGAAAAAAACCGAAAACGGTCATCCCAAAAAAAGCACCCGATGGTAGAAAACGCCTGTTGCCGATCGAGTGAGCTCGGTGACGCGGAGTGACGCGCCGTGGGAACGCTGCTCCTGCTGCTGGGTCTGGCGGCCGCCGATCCGAACGCATCCGGTGCGTCGATCGAGGCGCGGCGGGCGCAAGCTGTGGTCTGGCAAAAAAAAGCCGATCAACTCTTTTCGCAGGGCAAGTACGGACCGGCGCTGGAGGCGGCGCAGCGTTCGTACGAGCTGTTCCCGACCGCGCGCACCGCATACAACGTGGCGCTGATCCAGATCCAGCTCGGGCAGCGCGAGTCGGCCTTCGAGCAGTGCGTGGCGGCGCTCAACCTGGGGCCGACGGCGAGCGACCTGCCACTGATCGAGGTAACGCTGGCCGAGTTGGGGCCGCAATTGATCCCGCCGCGGGGCTGGTTGCACGTCGTCACCGAGCCGGCGCCGGTCGAGGTCACGGTCGTGGCAAGCAGTGCCGGACCGCAGCCGTCGCCCCATTCTTTCGGCGCCGCGGTCGGCGCGCAACGCGTGCGCTTGCGCTTGCCGGGCTACCAGACAGTCGAGCGTGATGTCGAGGTGAAGGCGGGCGAGGGGATCAAGCTGCTGGTACAGCTGAGCCTCGAGCCGGCTGCCGCGTCTGCTCCGGCGGCAGCGCGCGGGTTGGTCGAGTCCCCTCCAGCGCTGGTGGCTGCGAATGCACTGTCGGTCGCACCGAGAACGGATCCCGCAGCAACAACCGCGGCGACCGCTGCGCCGGAGAAACGCGGCCGCCCCATGCTGTGGACCGGGATCGGGCTCCTCGGTGGCGGCGTACTGTTGACCGCGACGCTGGGAATTGCCTGGGGGGTCGTCGACGTGACATTGGGTTCATTGACACATGCCAGCTGGAACGGTCGGCAATGGGTCGGCTGGTCCGCGGTCGGGCTCGGCGCTGCCACGGCGCTGTCAAGTCTGGTTGCGGTCAGCGGCGTCGCCGTCTCTGGGCTGGCCCTGTTGACCGGCGAATGAGGCGCCGGGCCCGATCTGGTCGGTGCACGGAGGTTCGAGTGCCGATTCGTCGCCGCTGGCTGGCCTGGGCGCTCGCCCTGCTGGTCGCCAACAGCTGCAATACCTGCTGGTTCCTGTTCGGTGGCGAGGAGCTGCCGTGCGCCGATGACGACGCGTGTCCCCCCGGGATGTACTGCGACGTGTTTGGCCTCTGCGAGAAGGTGCTGTGCGTCAACGACAGCGATTGCGGGGTGGATGGCATGGTCTGCGAGAACCACGATTGTCAGTGGGCGGACGAGGACGCCGGTAGCGACTTCGACTCCGGCATTGGTCGCGATCTGCCGCTGTTCGATCGTTAGTTTGGCTTTTCGTCGCCGATCGGCATCTCGAACGGCAGCAGCGAACCGCCGTCGACCCAGGCCTCGCCCTCGCCCAGCAGCTGCAGCATCGCTGGTGAGGCGGCGCTGCGCGGACCGGACGGCGCCACGCGCGGCAGCACCTTGCCGACAAACGCCAGCAGCGACGAGGCCAGCACCACCACCGGCACGCCGAGCACGATGCGCAGGCGCGCCGGCTTGCGGTCGGCCGTCATCACCAGCTGGCCCTGGCCGCGCACGCGCAGCAGCGAGAGCAGCGCGCCGTCCGGCATGGTGAGCTGGCCGGTCTCGTGGCGGCAACTGCCAAGCAGCGCGAGCAGCCGCGGCTCGACCAGAAACAGCTCGCCGTCGAGGGTGATGGTGACCGCGCTGTGCTCGTCGATGCGCAGCAGCGCGCTGCCGGTACCCTGGACCGCCAGGATCGGCAGCGCGCCACCGAGCGATTCGCCGATGTCGGCGCCCTTCTGGCGTCGAAACGCTGTCTGCGAGGTCAGGTCGCCAAAGCGGCCGACCCAGCGGTCGGCGCGCAGCAGTGCCTGGCCGTCGATGCGCACCAGCACCATGCCATCGAGCAGATTGACCGCCGTGGTCGCTTCGATCGGCGCCACCGCTGCCAGGTCGACCACGGACTCGGCCGGTACCTCGGCGTTGCGCGGCATGTCGGCGCTGACCACCACGGGTGCCGCCGAGCTCTGCGCGGCAGCTGCGGCGGTCTCGGCGGCCGCCACCGCGGCCACGGCCTCCACTGCAACCTGGGCCGGACTGTCGTCGGTCGAGGACTCTGAGGCCGCTGCGGCAAAGCTGCTGGCGTGCTTGCGCAGCACGGCCTCGGCCGCCCGCTGGTCGCCGCCCTGGGCATAGGCGCGCGCTGCGGCGCGGTACTCGCGCAGCTGCTCGTAGACCATGCCCAGATAGGTCTGGGCGCGCGCGTGGCGGGCGTCGCGGCTGACAATGGCGAGCAACCGGTCGCGCGACTGCTCGAGCTTGCCGGCCTTGAGTTGCACCAGCGCCAGGTTGAGCGAGATCGCGCTCTCGTCTGGAAACCGCGCCACCAGCTTCTCGAACAGCTGCAGGGCGCGGTCGAGATCGTCGGCCTTGAAGTAGGACAGACCGAGCAGGTTTTGCACGTTGGCGTCGTCCGGGCGCTGCGTCAGCGCGCGCTCCAGGCAGACACAGGCCTCGGCCGCATTGCCGGCGCGCAGGTGCTCGCTGCCGAGCGCGACCAGAGTGGCATGGCCGCCGTCGGGATCGGCACGCCACGCCTGGTCCAGTGCTGACACCTCGTTGGTCTGGTTCACTCGATCTCTCCGGCGCGGGATACTAGCACTTCCCACCGACCGTCCACAGCTTGAGCGAGTCGGTGCGGGCGAACGAGCCGCGCTCCAGGCCGAAAGTGATGGCGACGTTGTCGCCGGCCTGTGCCAGCCCGCGCTGCAGCAGCAATTGCTCGGCCTGCGCGACCAGCCCGTCGACGGTGTCGACCCACGCGCTGTGCAGCGGCAGCACGCCCCAGTGCAGGGCGAGCCGGTTGAGCACATGCTCGTGGCGCGACAGCGCGACGATCGCCGCGACCGGCCGGAACTCGCTGATCACGGTCGCCGAGTGGCCGGTCTCCGAATAGACCGCGATCGCGGTCAGCGCCATGTTGTTGGCCGCGCGCACCGCCGCGTCGGCGATGGCGGTCGAAAACGAGGCCGCGGTCTTCAACTTGGGCGGCGCCAGCGCCGCGTATAGCTCGGAGGACTCGATCTCGCGGATGATGGCGTCCATCTGGCGCAGCGCCTCGACCGGATAGTCGCCGGCCGCGGTTTCGCCCGACAGCATCACTGCGTCGGTGCCGTCGAGGATGGCGTTGGCGACGTCGGAGACCTCGGCCCGCGTCGGCGTCGGGCAGTGGGTCATCGATTCGAGCATCTGGGTGGCGGTGATCACCGCCTTGCCGCGGCCATTGGTGGCAGCGATCAGCTTCTTCTGCAGCAGCGGCACCTTCTCCTGGCCGGCCTCGACCCCGAGGTCGCCGCGCGCCACCATGATGCCGTCGGCCACGTCGAGGATCGCCTCGATATCGGCCATCGCCTCGGGCTTTTCGATCTTGGCGATCACCGGGATGTCGCCGGCCGCCGCCTTGGCCAGCGTCACGTCGGCCGCACAGCGCACGAACGACAGCGCAAAATATTCGACGCCCAGCTCGGCAGCAAAGCGCAGATCGTCGAGATCCTTGTCGGTCAGCGCCGGCGTCGACAGCTTGGCGCCCGGCAGGTTGAGCCCCTTTTTGCTGGTCAGCAGCCCGCCGACCACCACCTCGCACACGACCGCGTCGCGCCGGCATTCGAGGGCGTGCAACTCGAGCCGGCCGTCGTCGATGAGCAGCCGATCGCCCGGCCGCAGATCGCGCGCCAGCGGTTCGTAACTGCACGACACGCGCGTCGCGTCGCCGACGAACCCGGCCTCGGCGCCGACCGCGATCTCGATGCGCTGACCGCGCTCGAGCGTGACGCCGCCTTCGCGCACCAGACCGAGCCGCAACTTGGGGCCGCACAGGTCGGCCAGTACCGCCACGTGGCGACCGGCGGCGGCCGCGGCCTCGCGCACCAGCTTGAACAGCAGGGCGTGGTCGTCGTGGCTGCCGTGCGAGAAGTTGAGGCGGGCCACGTCGAGCCCGGCCGCGACCAGCTGGCCGATGCGCTCGGCGGTGTGGCTGGCCGGCCCCAGCGTGGCGACGATCTTGGCTTTGCGCACGGGCACCTCCCCGGCCGCAACGGCGGCGCCCCACCATAGCGCGAAACCGGGTGCCGGTGCAGATCGGAGCTCTTCACATGGCGCGGCGACGGCGTATGCTCAGTTGGCGAGGTGTGGCGATGCAATTTCGCGACCGACTCAAGCAGGGCGCGCTGGTGTTCGACGGTGCCATGGGCACCCAGATCCAGGCGTTGGATCTGCCGGCCGCGGTCTGGGACGGTCGCGAGGGTTGTAGCGAGTGGCTCGACCTGGCGGCGCCGGACTCGATCTTGCGCATCCACCAGGACTACCTCGACGCCGGCGCCGACGTGGTCGAGACCAACACCTTTGGCGCCAACGCCAGCGTGCTGGTCGAGTACGGCCTGGCCGACCGGATCGAGGAGATCAACCGCGCGGCCGCTGGCATCGCGCGGCGCGCCGTCGACAGCCGCAGCAACGGACGCACCTGCTTTGTCGCCGGGTCGATGGGGCCGGGCACCAAGCTGGCATCGCTGGGCCAGGTGACGTTTGACGCGCTGCACGCTTCCTACCTGGCACAGGCGAACGGACTGATCGCGGGCGGCGTCGACCTGCTGCTGATCGAGACCTGCCAGGATCCGCTGCAGCTCAAGGCCGCGCTGCTCGCCGCGCGCGACGCCCTGGCCAGCGCTGGCCGCGAGCTGCCGATCGCGGTCTCGGTCACGGTCGAGCAGAACGGCGCGCTGCTGGTCGGCACCGAGATCGGGGCCGTGCTGGCGATCGTCGACCCGTTTGACGTCGCGCTGCTCGGCCTCAACTGCTCGACCGGCCCCGAACCGATGCGGCCGTACCTGCATCAGCTGTGCGCGCAATTTGGCGGGCCAGTGCTGGTGCAGCCCAACGCCGGTCTGCCGACCAATGTCGACGGCAAGGTGAGCTATCCGCTGGAGCCCGAGCCGTTTGCCGCGGCCCTCGCCCGGTTCGTGGCCGAGGAGGGGGTGCAGGTCGTGGGCGGCTGCTGCGGCACCACCCCGGCGCACATCGCTGCGCTGGCACGCGCGGTGCGCGGTCTGACGCCGGCCGCGCGCACGCCGCGCAGCGAGCCGGCGCTGGCCAGCCTGTTCCGCGCCCAGCCGTTGCGCCAGGACCCAGCGCCGTTTCTGGTTGGCGAGCGCGCCAATGCCAACGGCAGCAAGGAGTTCAAGCAGCACCTGCTGGCCGAGGACTGGGCGGGCGCGGTCGCGGTGGCGCGCAGCCAGGAGGCGCGCGCCCACGCCGTCGATCTGTGCGTGGCGATCGCTGGCCGCGACGAGGCGCGCGACCTGGCCGAGGCGACCGAGCGCATCGCGCGCCAGGTGACGCTGCCGCTGGTGATCGACTCGACCGACCTGGCCGCAATCGAGATCGCGCTCAAGCGCTACGGTGGCCGGCCGCTGATCAACTCGGTCAACCTGGAGGCGGGCGAGGAGCACGCGCTCGCCGTCTGCCGGCTGGCCAAGCGCTACGGCGCGGCGCTGGTGGCGCTGACCATCGACGAGCAGGGCATGGCGCGTGACGTCGAGCGCAAGGTCGCGGTCGCGCGCCGGTTGCACGAGCTGGCGGTCGACCGCTGCGGCCTGCGGCCGCAGGACCTGATCTTTGACGCGCTCACCTTCACCCTGGCCAGCGGCGACCCGACGCTGCGCGACGCCGGACGCAACACGTTGGCCGGGATACGCGCCATCAAGCAGGCGTTGCCCGGCGTCTGGACGCTGCTCGGCGTCTCCAATATCTCGTTCGGGCTGAGCCCGGCCTCGCGCGACGTGCTCAACGCGGTGTTCCTGGCGCGTGCGGTCGAAGCTGGTCTTGATCTGGCGATCATCAACGCCAAGCGCATCTTGCCGCTGTACCAGATCGACCCGGTCGACCAGACGCTGGCGCAGGATGTGATCGACGATCGCGGTGACGACCCATTGCGCCGCTACATCGATGCGTTTGCCGCGCGCAGTGGTCAGCAGCGGCCGCTCGGCGCCGGTCCCCAGGCCACGCTGGAGCAGCGCATCCAGGCCTCTGTGGTCGACGGCAGCCGGGTCGGGCTGGCCGAGCTGCTCGAACAGAAACTGCAGCAGGCGACTGCGCTCGAGATCATCAACGGCCTGCTGGTGCCGGCGATGAAGCGCGTCGGCGAGTTATTCGCGTCCGGTCAGATGCAGCTGCCGTTCGTGCTGCAGGCGGCCGAGGTGATGAAGGCCGCCGTCGACCTGCTGGCGCCGCATTTGGCGCGCACGGCGCAGCAGGCGCCGGTCAGCCTGCTGCTGGCGACGGTGCGCGGCGACGTGCACGATGTCGGCAAGAACCTGGTCGACATCATCCTGAGCAACAACGGCTACCGGGTATACAACCTGGGCATCAACTGCGATCTGGCGACCCTGCTGGCCAGGGCGCAAGCGGTCGGCGCCGACGCCATCGGCCTGAGCGGCCTGCTGGTCAAGTCGACCGTGGTGATGCGCGAAAACTTGCAAGAGATGGAGCGACGCGGTTTGCGCATCCCGGTGCTGCTCGGCGGCGCCGCGCTGACCGCAGCGTACGTGGATGACAGCTGCGCCTCGGCGTACGGCGGAACGGTGGTCTATTGCGCCGATGCGTTTGCCGGGTTGCAGGCGATGGAGCAGCTCAAGCAGGGCACGCTCACCGATGCGGTGGCCGCGGATCGCGCCCGCCGGCAAAGTCGACCACGGCCGCGCCCGGCCGCGTCTGCGCAGACCGCAGCCGACGAGCCGCTGCAACTGGTCGCGGCCCCGACACCACCGTTCTGGGGCGATCGGGTGGTGGCGGAGGTCGCACTCGACGACGTGCGCGGCCTGCTCAACACCGAGGTGATCATCCGCGGTCGCTGGGGCTATCGGCGCGGTCAACTGACCAAGCAAGCCTACGACACGCAGATCCGCGAGCAGGTGCTGCCGCAGCTCGAGCAGTTATGGCACCAGTGCGCGGTTGAAGGTCTGATCGAAGCGCGCGTCGTGTACGGTTACTACCCGTGCCGCAGCCAGGGCGAGCAGGTGGTCATCTACCGGCCCGGCAGCGACGACGAATGGTTGCGGCTGTCGTTTCCGCGCCAGCGCAAGGCGCCCCACCGCTGCATCGCCGATTTCTTTGCCGACCGATCCCGGGCGCAGCCGGACGTCATCGCATTGCAGGTGGTGACCATCGGCCCGCGGCTGACCGAACGCGAGCAGCTGTTGTACGCAGAACACCGCTACCAGGACTATCTGCTGCTGCACGGACTGGGCGTCGAGGCGGCCGAGGCGCTGGCCGAGCTGTGGCACCGCCAGGTGCGGCGCGAGCTGAACATCGCAGGCGACGACGGCCAGACGGTCGAGCAGTTCGCGGTACAACACTACCGCGGCGCGCGCTACTCATTTGGCTATCCAGCCTGTCCAGATCTGGACGAGAACGACAAGCTGTTCGAGATATTGCAGCCAGCGCGCATCGGAGTGACTTTGACCGAGAACGGACAGATGGTGCCCGAGCAAACCACCTCGGCCTTCATCGTGCACCATCCGCAGGCAAAATATTTCACGCTGAGTGAGTGAGCGTGCCGTGGACCGATATATCTGTGTCAACTGCGGTTACATCTACGACCCGCAGGTCGCCGACCCGCAGAGTGACATCGCTGCACCGACTCCGTTTGCGGAGTTACCGACCGATTGGGTATGTCCGGTGTGTTACGCGAGCAAGGACAAGTTCGATTTACTCGACTGACTTGCCGGGCGACTTACTGATTGGTCTTCTCTGCACGCTTGGCCGCCCACTTGGCCTTCATGCGCGCCGACAGCGCCTGACGATACTCGGCCGACAGTTTGCGCTTGGCCTTGCCAGCGCTCTTCGCCGCCTTCTTGGCGACCACGCCCTTGCCCTTGGCCTTGCGCCGTGCGGCCCAGTAGGCCTTCATCCGCGCCGACTGCGCCTTGCGGGCGGCCGGGCCCATGCCGCGGCGGCCGCGCTTGGCCTTGACCACCTTCACCTTGCGTGGGCCGCGCTTGCCGAAAGCACGCTTGACTGCCTTGGCCGTGCTGCGACCGCCACCGATCAGCGCGCGGCGCGCCTGTTCGAGCTGAGCGATCTGACCGTTGATCTTGGTAAGCTGATCCTTGAGCTCATCGATCGCGCCGCTGATTGCTTTTGCCGCAGTGTCAAACATGAAGGTCTCCTGGTGTGAGTGACATAACCGAGGCTGATATAACACGCATGAGTGATTTGTCGTAATAAAAAAGACGCTGACTTGGATATAAACATACAACTGAGTCAGGCTGAATCATCGAAAATGTCCGGGGCGAGAGATAGAGTGAAGCGTGGTCTGTTGTGCGCAGCATGCGCGCTGTTTCCGGCGATGTGTCTTTTGCTTTACCCGCTCTCGGCAGCTCCGCTGGGGACGCGCGGCGCGCGCTTCATTGCACTCATCAGTGGACTGACCGCATTGACTGCGCTCGCCTGGTGGACCGCGCAGCACGCGTCCGAACGCGATCTGCGGTGGTCATTGTGGTCTGGCATTGCGAGCCGGCTCTTGCTGTTTGCGGTGCCCGCCTTCCTGTCACACGATGTACTGCGTTATCTATGGGACGGTTACCTGGTGACTGCCGGACTCGACCCCTATCGGCTGACTCCGGAGGCCGCATCCGCGCTCTATCTCGGCTGGCCACCGGTCACCGACAATCGACAGATCACGGCGGTCTACCCACCCGGTACGATGGCGCTGTTCACGCTCTGCGCATGGGCCGGTCCGGTGCTGGCGCCCTGGCTCTGGCGCGCGCTGATCACCGGCGGTTCGATCGCGCTGCTGCTGGTCGCCGATATCTTGTTGAGGCAAAGCGATCGTCGCCGCCACCTGCCGTGGGTCGCGTTGTCGCCGCTGCTCATCATCGAGTCACAGGTCGGCCAGCACATCGATGTGTTGTCGGCGCTGGCGCTGCTGGTCGCGCTGTATTGTTTTAGGCGGCAGCAACTGGCGCGCGCGGGAGCGGCGCTCGGATTGGGCACGGTCGCCAAGTTCTTGCCGGCGCTGGCGCTGCTGCCCGCGATTGCCGTCGGCGGCCGCAAGACGCTGCTCAGGTGCGGCGGCGCGATGGCGCTGGTCATGATCCTGTTTTACAGCAGCGCGCTGCTGATCGGCCTGACACCGCTGGGTGGACTGGATAGTTTCTTTGGCAAGTGTCAGTTCGGCTCACCGCTGTTTGCGTTGCTGGCGTTGATCGCCGGTCCGGTCTGGAGCCGGGTGGCGCTGACAGCTCTGCTCGCGATCGCGCTGGTGCTCATCCTGAAATGGGCGCGGCGCAGCCGGCAGTTGGAGCGCGCCGTGCTCTACGTCGTCGCGGCGCCGCTCCTGTTGGCCCCCGTGGTGTATCCCTGGTATCTGATGGCGCTGGTGCCGCTGACTGCGCTGTACCCAAGTGGCTGGCTGATCGGTTGGACCGTGGCACTGCCGTTGACCTACGAAGTGCTCGATCGCTTCGATGCTGATGGGGTGTGGGCGCCAGCCGCGTGGCCGCTCTGGCTGGTGGCACTGGCTTGGTTGATTGGTGGCGTGTTCGATCTCAGAAAGTGGAGCCGAGCGCGCTCTCAGTGACCGGCGCCCTTGCCACGTGGAGTCACATTCCACAAGGTGGCCATCAGGATCGCGCCGATGATGGCGAACGGGATCGGCCACAGCTTCCAGACCTGCCAGCCGTAGTTCTGCGTGATCCAGCCGACCAGCAGTCCGGTGAACGGTGCGGCAAAGAAATACTGAGCACCGTCGAACAGACCGGCCGCCGTGGCCGCGCCCTTCTTGCCGCCGAAGTCCATCGAGGCCGCGCCGCCGATCAGTCCATGCGCGCCGTTGACGAAGAACGAGAGTAGCGAGATGCAGACGAAGGCGCCCCAGCCTCCCAGCCCAAGCATGTCCGAGAGATAGAAGACCACCAGCATGACAGCCATGCCGCCAAAGCCCATCACCACCACCGGCGCGCGTCGGCTCTGGAAGACCTTGTCCGACAGCGGTCCGAGCACGAAACCACCGGCGATGCCCATGATCGCGATGCCCCAGGCCATGGCTTGCTGCAGCACCACGGCATCGGCCGTGTAGTTCTCCCTGAGGTAGACCGGCCACCAGCTGTCGACCACGCTGCGCCGGACGAATCCGATCATCACCGAGGCGAGTGCGATGGTCCACATGGTGCGGCTGGTGAAGATCTTCTTGACGATGTCGAAAACGCGCACCGTCGCGTCCGGTGCGCCCATCTGCGCGTCGCCGGTGTCGAAGTCCGGATAGCCAGCGGCCTGCGGCGTCTCCTTGACAAAGAGTAGCACCAGCACGAACAAGATCGCGACGCAGATGGCCGGGATCCAGAACGCGTAGTGCCAGGACAACCACTTGGAGAGCAGCGGCGCACCCGAGAAGCCGAGCACCAGGCCGAACCGGATCAACACACCGAAGATCGCGCCAAAGGTGCCGCGCTCGCGGGTGTGAAACCACTGCGCGTTGATCTTGACGATCGAGAGCGCGCCGAACGACTGGAAGTAGGCGTTGATGGCCCAGACCCCGGACATGATCAGCGCGAGCTGGTGCGCGTCGATGCCGCCGGCCAGGACCGCGGCCTTGACGATGGTCTGGCTGTGGCCAGTGCCCGCCATGATCGGCGGTTCGATCACGGCCCAGTGAAAGGCGCCGAACACGAAGTTCATCACCACCACGCCGACCGCGCCGATCAGGAATGCTTTGCGACCGCCCAGACGGTCCGCGATCATGGCGTTGAACACCACCGATGCGCCGTAGATGAACGGCATGGCGGTCTCGAGATAGGACAGGTCGACCTTGGTCCAGCCGAACACCCCCATCAGGTCGGGCGCCAGGGCCGTGAAGTTGTAACGGGTCATGTAGAAGAACGAGTAGAGCAGACCGACGATCATCCAGTTCTGAAAACGGCGTGCTCGGTATCCAGCCGGATAGTTGAATTCGTCAGTCATGGCGACTCCTCGTCGTTCTTCGATGGTGGTGACGGCTCAGATTCCTTGGTCTCGGTGGTAAAGACAAGTGCGATCGATGACTCACTTCAGTGTCGTCAGTGTCGCCTGTAACTGCTCGGCGCGCTGGCGCCGGCTCTCGACCTGGCTGGCAGCCGCGGCCAACTCGCTGGCGACGGCGATCGACCGTTCGCGTACGGCCGGGTCGGTCGGCGGCTGGCGCGCGATCTGCTCGGCCACGGCCAGCGCCACGTCGGCCGCCTGCTCCGGGTTGCGCGGAAAGACCGGCTCGAGCAGTCGCCCGATCAGGTCGAGGCGGCCGTGCCGCAGGAACCAGTCGACGGTCGAGGCCAGCACGTTGGGACGCGTCGGGTCGCGCTTGAGCGCCTCGCGCGCATACTCGAAAGCGGCATCCACCTGGTCGGCCTTTTGCTCGACGCTGAGCGCGATCCAGAGCGCCAGCGGCGCCCGCGCGGCACGCAGGGCCCCGGACACGTCGTCACGCGCCCGCTGCAAGTGGGTCGCCTGCGCGCCCTCGCTGGTCGCCGCCTGGGCCGCGCGCAGGTTCATCTGCGCGCTCGCCTCGCGGTAGCGGCGCTCCAGCGGCCGCAACGCCACCGCCCGCTGCAACTCCTCGCGTGCGCTGTCGGCGCGGTTGCGCATGTTGAACACGATCGAATGTTTGAGGTGGACGTCGGCCTGGAGCCAGATCGCGCCGTCGTAGACCAGAAACAGGCCGAGCGCGACGCTGGCGCCGACCCCGATCCAGCTGGCCCGTCTGGAGAGCCGCCCGGGCGCGGGCGTGCCGCGATCGTCCTGCAACGGACCCAGCAGCAGCCCGGCCAGAGCGTACAGCCAGGGCGCCTGGCCGATGGTGACGAAGTGCAGCGCATTGTAGCCAAGACCGAAGAAGAGCCCGGTCGCCAGCGCCATGGCCAGGGCGCGCTCGTCGACGCCGCGACTGCCGTCGCGCGCGCGCCGGATGCCGACCCAGATCGCGCTGCCAAACAGCCAGAGCCAGGCCGCCAGCCCGATGGCGCCGGCGTTGGCCAGCATGTTGAGCACCTCGTTGTGGGCGCGGCGCGCGATCACCGAGGCACCCAACCGCTGGTAGACCCGCGGCTCGAAGTACTGCGGTGCCTCGACCCCGTAAGTATCGAGGCCGCCGCCGAGCAGCGGGTGATCCTTGGCCATGCGCAGCGCCGGCCACCAGAGGTGGGTGCGGTCGGCCGACAGCTTGACCAGGGGCCGGGTCAGCGCGTGGCCGAGGTGTTGCAGCTGGTCGGGCGCGATCAGCGCGCTGATCGTGCCGATGCCGACGACAGCCCCGATCACGATGGCGAGACGGCGCCGCAGCTGTGGCCGCTGCCCGGGATCGGCCGCGCCGTCGTCGTGCTGCCGCCAGCGCCAGCGCAGATAGGCATGTGCGGGCAACCACAGCGCGAACAGCGCGATGCAGGCGATGCCAGTGCGCGAACCCGACAGCACCACCGCCACTGCCGACGCCACGGTCAGCAGCGCGGCCAGCACCTGCACCCAGCGCCGGCGGTCGGCGATCAGCGCCGCGCTCACCGGCAACAGCGCCACCGTGTAGCCCGAGAAGTAGTTGGGATTGCCAAAGGTGCCGCTGGTGGTGTGGGCCGGGATCTCGGCGCTGAGCCCGAAGAAGACGCCGACCTCCCAACCTGCGGCCTCGACCAGCGCCATGCCGGTCGACAGCACACCTCCGATCAGCACCAGCAGCGCCACCGCGCGCACCTCGCGCACACCGGGCAGCAGCAGGGCGGCAGTGCAGATGGCGACGAAGGCAAATTGATTTTGCAGGCCCGCCAGCGAACCGTACTCGCCCAGCAGGCTGGTGATCGGCGCGGTCGAGGTCAGCGTCGAGGCGGTCATGGCGACGGCGTAAGCGATCAGCGGCCACAGTGCGCGATTGAAGCGGTTGGCCACGCCGCGCCGCGCCGCGCACCAGAACCAGACCCCGATGAGTAACGCCACGGCGCAGCGCAGGAAGATGGTCTTGGGCGTCTCGTACTCGTCGGTGGCAAACAGGTCGAGCACCAGCGGCTGGATCGCCAGCACCGCGCCGAGCCAGTAGGCGGCCGGGTGGATCGCCGGCGCCGCGCTGGCGCTGTCCGGCGGGCGGTTCTCCTTGCGCTGCTGGCTCTTCTTGGCGCGCGCCATATCCGGGGGCCGCTCCCACGACATTCTTGAGGGGTACTGCTGCGCATGCCACAATATTGCCTGGCAACGCGCAAGCCGATTTTTTTGGCGGGCAGGTCGATGGCAAAGGTGATCAAAGCAGAAAACACCGGGACCCGGTCGGCAGCGACCGGTACCGTGGTGACCGGAGCCCGTCCGGTCGAGACCGGCGCGACGGTGACCGAGGCCTTGCCGACACCGCGGCCAAAGACCACGGTGACCGAGGCCACGTCAGCACTGCGGCCCAAGACCAGCGTCGGCCGGCCGGGCGGCGCAGCCGAGGGCGAGGCGCGCGCGATCGCGGCCCGGTCGCAGCACGAGGCGCGTGCGCAGTTGCTGGCGGTCGAGGAGGAAGTGGCGCAGGCGATCGCTGCCGCGCGTGAGCAGGGCAAGGCCGATGGCCTGGCCGAGACCGGCGACCTGCGGGCCGAGATCGAGCGGCTGGCCGAGAGCCTGCAACGCGATGTCGAGCCCGAGGCGGTGACGGCCGCGCTGCAGATCGCGCGCCGGGTCTACCTGCGCGAGATCGAAGAGCACCCCGAGGCGATCGTCGACGTGGTTCGCCAGGCGGTGCTCGGGTCGCGCCAGATGCGCGAGATCTACGTGCGGGTGCACCCGACCCACGTCGAGCCGCTGCGCGCGCACCGCCGCGTCATCGTCGACGTGCTCGGCCGCGCCAAGGACATCGACATCCGCGAGGACGCCGACGTCGATCGCGGCGGTTGCGTGATCGAGACCGAGCTCGGCTCGATCGATGCCCGCATCGAGACCCAGTTCGCCGAGCTGACCCGGCAGTTACGCGGGAGCAAATAGCCGCCATGCCCAAAGTGATCAAAGGCGATGCGCTGCCCGGGACGATGGCTCCGGCCGGACCGGCGCTGGTCGACCGCAAGGTCATTGGCCGCGATGTGTTCAGCGCGCAGCAGAATGCCGACGAAGCACGTCGCGCCGGCGAGCAGCGAGCGGTCGAGCGCCGTGCGCGCGGCGAGCAGGAGAAGCAGGCGGCCTACCAGGCGGCGTACCGCGCCGGCAACCTGGCCGGGCTGAGCGAAGTGGGGGAGCTCGCCATCGACGGCTATTTCCAGCGCGCGCTGCAACTGCGGCAGGCGGCCGACGATTGCGTACAGATCTCGCGCCACATCTGTTCCAAGATCCTGGGCCGGGATCCCAAGGTGGCGGAGAGCGAGGAGCGGCGCATCGCCAGCGAGATTCTGCTCCAGGCGGTCAAGAAGCAACGGCTGGTCATCGGCCTCTCGCGTCACGATTACGCTGCGCTCGAGCGCAGCGAGCCCAAGCTGCTGGCAGCGCTGGCCGAGGCGTCCGAGTTTGCTCTCGAGTGCGCGGCCACGGTGAGCGATGGCAGCGCCACGCTGCGCGCGGGTGAGCGCGAGTTCGTGGTGCCACTGATCGGCGCGCTCGACCGGTTGTGCAAGGTGCTCATCCTGCCCAAGGTCAAGCTCCAGTTCGCCGCTGCGAGCGCCGACGGCAATCTGCAAGCGGCGCCAGCCGAGCCGGCGGAGGAGCCGGCAGCCGAGGACGAGTACGCCGAGTTCGGTGGCAACTCGGCGGCAGCTGACGCGAACGAGGACGAGGCCGAGTATACCGAGGCGCCGGAAGACTACCCGGCGGAGGCGACCGAGCTGGCCGCTGATGGGGCCGCTGGCGAGGACGCGGCAGCCGCCGGCAGCGAGGCGGTGGCGGCCGACGCAGTGGGCGCCGACGAGGCTGCCGCAGGCCCGCGGCGGCGCGAGGAATCTGTGGGCATGCACGACATCTCGCGGCTGGTGGCCGCGATCGATGCCGAGGACGAGGACCAGTGAGCGGTCTGGCGGCTGCGTTGACACGCGCCGCGACCGCATGTTAGCAACTCGCTCGCACCGACCGCGGCCCGTGCGGCCGGCCAGTGGGAATATGAAAAAGACGCCCGCCCCCCCACCGCCGATCCCGACCCACGTCGCGATCATCATGGATGGCAATGGCCGGTGGGCAAAGGCCCGCGGATTGCCACGGCTGGCCGGCCACCACGAGGGGGCCAAGGCGGTGCGCCGCATCGTCACCTACGCGCGCGAGATCGGCATCCGCTACCTGACGCTCTACTCGTTCTCGATGGAGAACTGGAGCCGGCCGCAGCCCGAGGTGAGCGGGCTGATGAACCTGCTGCGCGACTACCTGCGCTCCGAGCTGCGCACCATGCTCGACAACGGCATCCGGCTGCACGCGATCGGCGCCGTCGAACGGCTGCCGGACTTCGTGCGCGAACTGCTCGACGAGGTGCAGGAAGAGACCGCCGACCTCGACGACATGACGCTGACGCTCGCGCTGTCGTATGGTGGCCGCGACGAGCTGGTGCGGGCCGTGCGCGGCGTCGCGCAGGAGGTGGCGCAGGGCACCCTCGCGCTGGATGCGATCGATGCCGCCTGCGTCGAACGCCACCTCGACACGGTCAACCTGCCCGATCCCGATCTTGTGATCCGGACCTCGGGCGAGAGCCGGATCTCCAACTTCCTGCTGTGGCAGATCGCCTACTCCGAGCTGTGCGTGCTGCCGACGCTGTGGCCCGATTTCGACGAGCAGACGTTTCACGACGCCATCGTCGCTTTCCAGTCGCGCGAGCGCCGCTTTGGCATGACCAGCGACCAGCTGCGTGACGTCGCCAGCGCCGGCAAGGGCTCATGAACCTGTTGTTCCGCGTCGTCACCGCCGTCGTCCTGCTACCGGGCGTGATCTGGTTGGTCTGGATCGGCGGCTGGTGGCTGTTCGGCCTGGTGCTGCTGGCGACCGCGATCGCGCTCTATGAGTATTTCCACATGTGGGCCGGCAGCGACGCGCGCATGGTCGCCACCGGTATCGCCATCGGCCTCGGCCCGGCGTTGATCTCGATGCTCGCCCCGCGCTACCTGGGCGAGGCGATCGTGGCGCTGATGCTGCTTACCGTGTTCGGGTTCACCGTCAACCCGGGCCCATTCGAGACCACCTGGAAGCGGATGGCGACGACGGTGCTCGGACTGGTCTACTGCGGGGTGACCTTGACCGTGCTGTACCGATTGCGCGCCGAGGCGGTGGTGCCGGCCGAGGGTGCGGGCTGGGTCTATCTGGCGATGGTGGTGACCTGGGGCAACGATACCTGCGCCTACTTCGCCGGTCGCGCGCTCGGCAAGCACAAGCTGTTTCCGCTGCTCAGTCCAAAGAAGACGTGGGAGGGCGCGATCGGCGGCTGGGTTGGCTCGATCGGCTTTGCGGCGCTGGCGCATTTTTGGTTCGCGCCGCACGTCGGCCTGGTCGAGGCGATGGGGATCGGACTGCTGGCCGGTGTGCTGGCGCCGGTCGGCGATCTGGCCGAGTCGCTGCTCAAGCGTTCGTTCGGCGCCAAGGACTCGGGAGCGCTGCTGCCCGGACACGGCGGCATGCTCGACCGGGTCGACGCCCTGCTGTTCACCGGACCGTTCGTCTACCTGGTCGCGACCTTCGCGCACCCGCTGCTCGGGCGCTGAGACCCCGGCCATGGTGCTCGAAAAATTTTTGGCCTTTGTGGTTTTGCTCGGCGTGCTGGTGCTGGTGCACGAGCTCGGCCATTTTCTCGTCGCCAAGCTGTGCCGGGTGCAGGTGCTCAAGTTCTCGATCGGTTTCGGGCCCGAGTTGATCGGCGTGCAACTGGGCGAGACCCGCTACGCCATCAGCGCGATCCCGCTGGGCGGCTTTGTGCGGCTGGCCGGCGAGGACGCCAGCGTCGAGACCGTGGGCGGACCGCAGCCGCCGCCGCTCGACCCGGCGCGGTTGCTGACCGCCCGCCCGCTCTGGCAACGGGCGGCGATCTTCACCGCCGGTCCGCTTGCCAACCTGCTGTTACCGCCGGTGCTGTTCACGATCATGGCGTACGGTCCCAATGAGATCACGCCGCCGGTGGTCGAGACCGTGGTGCCGGACAGCCCGGCCGACCAGGCGCAGCTGCAAGCCGGCGATCGCATCGTCAGCGTCGACGGGAAGCCGGCGACCATGTTCGGCGACGTGGCCAAACAGATCGGCAACAACCGCAGCGGCGCGGTCCGGCTCGAGGTGGCGCACGGCGAGCAGCGGCGCGTGGTCGAGGTGGCGCTGGCGCGGACCACCGAGACCGACGAGTTGCAGCGCGAGGTCCAGAAGAGCCGCATCGGGGTGATGTCGTTTCGCCGGTTGCCGTGGCTGGCGGTGTCGTCTCCGGTCAGCGCGGCCCATGCTGCTGGTCTGCGCACGTTCGACCGGGTGCTCAGCGTCGACGGCGCGGCGGTCGAGCGCTACGAGGATCTGGCGCGGCTGCTGCGGCAGCAGACGGAGCGCGAGCTGGTGCTGACGGTCGAGCGCCGCGAGCTGATCAGCGACGGCGCGGTGCAGATCGCGCTGCCCACGACCGAGACCGTCCGGCTCGGTCCGGCCCAGCCGATCGCGCCGCCCAGCTTCGACAGCGGCGTGGTGTTTCACACCAGCGTCGAGCCCGAGCAGGTCACGGCCGCGGCCATCATCGGCACTCGCGCAGCCGCGCTGCGCCAGCTGCAGTCGCGCGATCCAGCAAGCCGCGGTCTGCTCTTCGCCGGGCACTGCATCGAGCGTGTGCTGGCGGGCAGCCCGGCCGCCGATCTCGGACTGCACCGCGGCGACTGCCTGCTGGCGGTGGACAGCCAGCCCGTGTACTGGCTGGCGACGGTGACCGCGCTGCGCAGCGGCGATCCGCGCAGCGTCCACGTGGCGGTGGTCGAGCGGGCCGATACCCTGCTGACCATCGCGTTCCGGCTGCAGCAGCGCGCCGAGCTGGCGCCGTTACGGCGTGGCTACCAGCGCGTGCTGTTCGGTGCCGAGACCATCGACGGCTTTGGCCCCGGTGGCAGCGAGACCATCGTGCGCGGCGCAGCGGCGGCGCTGGTCGAGGGGGTGCGCCAGACGGCAACCTGGACAGTGACCACGCTGATCGGCATTGGCATGCTGCTCAGCGGTCAGCTGCCGTTCGCCAGCGTGGGCGGGCCGATCATGATGTTCGACCTGGCCGGCCGTTCGGTCGAGAGCGGCCTGACCCATTTTTTCTTCATCATGGCGGTCATCTCGATCAACCTGGCGATCCTGAACCTGCTGCCGGTGCCCGTACTCGATGGTGGCCACCTGCTGTTCCTGGCGATCGAGGCGGTGCGCCGCCACCCGGTGCCGCTGCGGGTGCGCGAGATCGCGACCATGGTCGGACTGCTGGCATTGCTGACGTTGATGGTCGCGGTGATGCGAAACGATATCGCACGTTACTGGGATCAATGGTTCAATTGAGCGTTCGCGCTACGGCACGGCCTTCCATCGAAAGTCAATCAGCGGTGACGTCTGAAAATCGACGTTGAAGCCGAAGAAGAAGGTGTAGGTGGGTGCGCTGCCGAACATGCGTGGCGGCGGGTTGGGGAACGGCTCAGCGCGGCGAAATGCCAGCAATGCCTCGCGGTCGAGAAAGTCGACACCGCATGACTCGGCGACGTTGATCTCGGTGATGGTGCCCTGCTTGTCGATGGTCACCTTGAGCAGCGTGAAGCGATCTTGATAGCCGTAGATGTTGCCGCTCGGATCGCGGCGCGAAATCTCGGGGCCCGGATTCCACGAGCGGCGGATGCTGTCGGCGATGCGGTTGAAGAACGGTGCGTGCTTCCAGCGCCAGGTGTTGAGAAACGTGCCGTCGTCTTCCTCGACGTTGGGCAGGTGATCGTTGGCGGGAGCGCCGCTCAGCCGCTCGATGGTGGCGAGATCGGGCGTGAGCGCGGCGATGCCGGTGCCGGTGCCGCCGCTGCCACCAGCCTGGCCGGCCGCGCCTGCCTGTGCACTGGCTGCGGGATCGGACTTCTGCGGGCCGAGGCGCAGCGCCAGGTGATCGCTGTTGCCCGCGAGCCGTTCCGAGTAGCCGCGGTTGCTCACCTGGCCGCGCTCGGCATCGAGCGAAAGCGCCAGCCGGTCGCGCTGTTCGAGCTTGGGGATGGCCACCTCCATGGGTTGGCGGCCGCTGGCGGCGCTGGCCCCGCTTCCTCGTGCCGCGCTGCCGGTCGCGTTTTGACCCTGGCCGGCCGGTCCGCCGCTGCCCTCGGTCTTGAGCACCAGCGGTCGCGGAGGCTGCGGCTCGGTGGTCGACGGCACGTCGCGCTTGACCTGATCGCCGGTCTGCAGTCGGTGCGCCGGGTTGAGAAAATCGGCAGTCTGGTAGCGGCTGCGCGTCTCGCGCTCGACCTTGTTGTCGTACTCGGATGCATAGTCGGCGCGGGTCGGCTGTTCGCTCTCGGTCGGTGGCGGCAGCGCCACCACCTGGCCCGGCGGTCGCGTGTCGTCTGGCTCGACCGGTGGCGCAGGCGGCGGCTGCGGCCGCTGCTCCGGGCTGCGCTCCTCCGGTTGCAGGCGGGCACCGCGCACCACCCGGTTGGCCTGCCAGCGGTCGGTCGGCATGTGCTGGACCTGGACCGCGGCGATCGCGGGTGCCGCCGGGCCCGGGTCACGGTGGGGCGCCAGCAACGAGACCGCGGTGACGATGGTGACCAGGGCGACGTGGCTGATCAGCGAGATCGCCAGCGCCGCCAGCAGCGCGCTGCGGTTGGTCGACGCCCGTTCGGTGCTCCGGTCAACCCCGATCGCCATCTCGATACTCCACTACCGAAAAGTATAAGAACCACAGGTCGCCGCTTCAAGGCGCGACACTCCCCAATTGACAGATGGCGTAGCGCGCCTATAGGCTCCCGCACTTGTCGCCGGGATCGGCCATTTGTTATGGACGGTTCCATGTGCCAGCGGATGGCGTCCCCTGGCGGGATTTTCGAAGATCGTTCGAGCACTGGAGGCTGTGATGTTGGGATTGTTGGGCCGTAAGTTGGGGATGACCCGGATCTACACCGATGATGGCGTTGCCGTTGGCGTCACTGCGGTCGAGCTCGGTCCGTGCACGGTCGTGCGCAAGCGCACCATGGAGAAGAACGGCTACACCGCGCTGCAGCTGGGCATGGGCAGCAAGCGGGCCAAGCTGCTGACCAAGCCGGAGCGGATCGCTTTCGAGAAGATCCAGCAGGAGCCCAAGCGCGTGTTGCGCGAGTATCGGGTGACCGCTGCCGAGATCGAGAAATTCAACGAGGGCCAGGCCATCACCTGTGAGATCTTCCAGGTCGGTCAGCTGGTCGACGTGGTCGGCACCAGCAAGGGCCGCGGCTTTGCCGGCGTGCTCAAGCGCCACCACATGTCTGGCTTTGACCGCACGCATGGCACGCACGAGTACCGCCGCCACGGCGGCTCGATCGGCTGCCGCGCTCATCCTGGCCGGGTGCACCTGGGCAAGCGCATGCCCGGCCACATGGGCAATGCCCACGTGACGACCCAGAACATCCAGGTGGTCAAGATCATCCCCGAGGACAACCTGCTGCTCCTGCGCGGCGCCGTGCCGGGACCCAACCAGGGCGTGATCGAAGTGCTGCCCGCCATCAAGGTCAAGGTGAAGAGGAGCGAGTGATGGCCGAGTCGGTCGACGATCTCACCGTCGAGTGGGAAGAGGGGGGCGACAAGGTCGTCCGCGAGGTCGCCAAGGAAGTGATCAGCCGCGGGGCTTGGGCGACCGTGGTATTCCTGTGCCAGGATCTCGACCGCAAGAGCCGCACCTACCGCGCACCCAAGATCTCGATCCGCCGTTACAAGAAGGTCAACGGCCAGTACCGCTACCAGTCCAAGTTCAACATCTCGAGCGAGAACCAGGCCCACCAGCTGGTCGAGGTGATCAGCAAGTGGTTCACCGAGGGTGGCGCTGGCAAGAACTCGACGCCGGTGCCACGGCCTGGCGATCTGACGTCGACCCCGGGCCAGGCGCCCGTGGGCGAGCCAGCGACAAGCGAAGAGCACGATCCCGACGAGCACGCCGAATAGGTGCGCTGCCCGACCACCGCAGCAACCCTACTTTTTGAGGAAGCGATCCAACAAACCGCCGTCCTTCTTGTTCGTTGAGTCGGTCTGCCTGGACTTCACTGCGCGCAAGTCTGCCAGCCGTACCTCGCGCAGCGCCTCGTTGTGCAGCGGGTTGATCTCGGTGGCCTGCTTGAAGTAGCGCAGCGCGGTCCGCTCGTTGCCCGCCAGCTTGAGCACCATGCCCAGGTAGTACGCGGTCTCGGCATGGGGCGTCTTTTTGAGCAGCGCCTCGAGCGCCTCGCGCGCTTGCTGCTCGCGTTCGGCCTTGGGTTTGCGCTCGTCGAGGTAGCGCGCCCAGGCCAGAAAGGTGCCGTAGATCGGGTCGATCGGATCCAGATCGGTTGCCATCTGGAACAAACGGGTCGCCTGGTCCAGCTCCTTCTTGTGCAGAAAGACCATTCCCTTCTTGTACTGGAGCGAGGCCTCCTGCGGCCGGCGCTGGCGTCCGCCGACTTCGCCGCCGCCGGTTGCCCCCGATTCGAGCTCGGCCTCGTAGGTCGCGCGCTGATCCGGATCCTGCAACATCCGGTATGCCTCGCTGACCCGGGCGAAGACCTGCTCGAAGCGCTCGGACACCTGCTCCGGGTTGCTGAAGTTGTGGCCGGCGATGCGGTCCGGGTGAAAGCGCTTGGCCAGCTCGAAGTAGGCCTTCTTGACCGCGTCGCTGTTGGCGTCGCGCGGCAGCCCCATCACCTGGAAGTGGTCAGCATTCTTGTGCGCCTTGAACGCCTCGTTGATCTCGCGTTCGATCGTGCGATCCTCGTCGCTGACCGGCTTCTTGGCCGGTGCGTTGACCGGACTGCTGGTCAGCGCGGACGCGGCGCTGCCTGGCGTCGCAGCGGCCGGCTGGTCGTCGATCGGCGGCCGGTAGACCTGGCCACGCAGCTTGGTGCGCGGCTTGGCCGGCGCGCCCGCATCGGCTGGCGCGCCCTTGATCGCCTCGCGCGCGCGTTTGACCTCGACCGGTATCAGCGCCTTGGCCTGGTCGACGTCCTGCGTCTCGAGCACCTCGGCTGCGTGCAGCGCGCGCAAGAACCGCCGGCAATCGACCAGCGGCAATGCGCCGCAGCCCTCGACGTCGGGGTAGCGGCGCGGCAGCCTCAGCAACCGGACCAGCACCCGCTCGCCGTCGGCAAGCTCGAACTGTTCGAGCTTCTCGTTGGTCGGCTCCTCGTCGGGCAGCCAGACTGCGCGCTTGGTCAGCTTGGCCGCCCAGGCGGCGTCACCGGGCTCGTCGTCAGCGCTGCGATATTTTTTGTATACGTATTCGGCGTCGGACATCGGTCGTCGCTCGTCCACGGGCACGGTGTTGGCCCGTCAGTGGCAGTAACCATACTGAAGAATGACCTGGCTGGTGAAGTCGATGCACTGCTGGTTGGCAGCGCACGCCGGTGCGCCACCGCCCACGTCGCAGTACTTGACGCAGTTGCCGACGTTGCAGACCATTCCGCGCAGGCAGTACAGGTTGACCGCGGGGTCGGCGCTGCAGGTGCCGCCCTCGATCTGGGTCCCGCTGTCGAAGCAGATCCCCAGCTCGCCATTCGGGTCGACCGAGGTGCCCCAGAGCTGGACGATGTGCTCGCAGTTCTGGTTGGCGGCGCAGCACAGCACGCCCTGCGGCGGTGGCCCGGGTGTGCAGTCGCTCGCGTTCTGCTTGAGGATGTGACAGAGCGCGTTGCACACCCCGCTGCCCGGGCCGTTGAATTCGAGGCAGACCTCGGTGTCCGTGCAGTTGCCGACCGACGTGCCGTCGTCGCGCTCGCCGCAGTTGCCCTCCTGGCAGAAACCGACGTCCTGCTCGACCTCCGGCCAGCACAGCTGGCCCGACTTGCACTTGCCAAAATCGGGGTAGTCGCAGTTGGGTCGGCACACCCTCTTGCACTCGCACTGGCCGCCGTAACAGTTGAACTCGTCCTCTCCACCGTTCGGGCATTCGCTCGCGGCCTTGCACTTGGTGCCGGCGCTGTCGTCGCAGTAGATGTCGGCACAGACGGCGCCGGACACGCACTCGCCGGTGGCGCGGCACGGCTCGTTGATCTGCAGCACACCCTTTTTCTGGCACAGCCCCTTGACGCAGACAAAGCCAGGCAAGCAGACGCCGGCCGGATCGCACGGCCGGCCCTCGTCGGTGAACAGATAGCAGCCCGCCAGCGGCAGCACGGTCAGCAGCGGGAGCAGATGCTTTGCGATCATGACCACCTCAATCGATCGTAGCGCGCGGTCCAACCGTTGGCACGTCGCCGCCGCCGCCCGGCGTCTCGAGGATGGTCTCGACCGTCTCCTGTTCGCTGGCGGCCAGCGCGAACAGCACGCACGCAGTGGTGGCCGCGATCGCGGTCAATGCGTAGCCGGCCACCGCGATGCCGAAGTAGATCCGCCCTTCGGAGCGCAGCTTGCCCGAGTTGGCGTCGATCTGCGCGATGCGGGCCAGCTTGTTGTTGATGTTGACCGCCGGGATGGTGAAGCCGATGCCGGTCAGCAGGAACAACGCGCCGGCGCCGATCGAGACGCCGCCGAAGACAAAGCCCGGGTGGGCCGGCCGGTCGGTGCGCTTGGGCGCATAATTGCTGCCGACCTGGTTGCCGGTGCCGGTGCCCTGGGTGACGCCGAGCTGCGCTTGCCGGAACTCGCCGACGATGAACTCCTCGACCTCGGAGCGAAAGCGCTGCGAGCTGAACGAGAAGGTGCGGGTGGCCGCGTGCAGCCGGGTGCCGCCAGCCGCATCGGTGTGTGCGGCTTGCAGCGTGACGTCTTCCCCGGTCGCGGTGACCTGCACGATCATCAGCTGGTCGACCTTGAGCCAGGCACCCAACTCCTGGGTGGCCGCGCCAGCGCCATCCTGCGCCGACTCGGGTGCGGCGCGTCGCAGCAGGCTCTCGAACTGCGCCGCCTGCGGCGTCGGTTTGAGCGAGGCCTGCAGCGTACCCTCGGTGCCCTCCAGCAGATCGGAAACCTGGCCAAATGCGAGGTAGCCGGCGCGATAGACGCGCACCAGATGACGGCCAGCCGGTAGCCGCTGCACGGTCAGTGGCGCCGCGCCGCGAAAGATGCCGTCGACGTAGACCTCGCCCGCTGCCGGGCTGGTATAGACAGACAGGCTGGCTTGCGGCACCGACTTGACGGCGTCGCGCGCCGCCGCGTACGTCTCGAGCACGGTCGGCGGATAGCCGCCGCCCTGCAGGGTGGCGCCCGGGTCGACCAGCAGCGCGCGCTCGAAGGCGTTGCGCGCGCTTTTCTTGTCGGCCTTGAGCATGTGCGCGGCGCCCAGTACCTGCAGCGCGCGCACGTATGGCGCCAGGTCAGGCAGCGCCGCCGCCCCGCGCTCGAACGAGAGCGCAGCATCGGTCAACGTCGCGATCGCTGGATCAAGCTCGAACGCGTCGTACATCTGCCGGCCCTTGTCGAGCTGGGCCAGCGCGTGCGCAACTTGGTCGCGGGCCTGGATCGGCGCGCCAGTCGATAAAAATCCCTCGATGTCGAGCACGGCATAGCGCGGGTTGCGCTGAAAGCTCTGCCGCACCAGAAAGTCGGTCACCGCGGCCTGCTGCGCCGACGCGCTGTCGCGCGCCACGGCAAACGTCGCGATCGAGATGCCCTTGGTTTCTTCAGCGGTCGCCGGTCCGGCGATCAGCACCAGCAGCGTACCGATGGCGAGACAGTTGTGACGGACCACGCTCTCACCTCACTCTGATTATCCTCTCGTCGATACCAGAGGTTGCCTCTGCCGACAACCGGCGCACTGGCCGTCGCCAGTCCCAGGCTGGCCCTGACGAGGGATATCGCACGCGCGCGCCGATCTCGGCACTTGACACCGGCGGCAGCGAATCTCTAGGATGCCCGCCGCGTGATGGGAGCGTAGCTCAACTGGTAGAGCAATGGACTCTTAATCCATAGGTTGTGGGTTCGATTCCCCCCGCTCTCACCAAAAGCCCTGGTCGGAAGACCAGGGCTTTTTTTTTGCGGCCGTCGGCGCCGGGCCATCCCTCGTCAGGGACTTCCAAGGGTCGTCTGCGGCGTTGCTTCGTCGTTCGGTCGTATCGTGGCCTTCTATGGCCACTCACTCCCTCACTCCTCGCGGCCTTGCAGCTGACCCTGCGGCGGCGGCCTGGCTGGGTCGCGCTCAGCGTTGTCGAGGTGATCGTTTGCGCGACCCGGCGGAGGGTTTGGCGCGCTTGCGCGCGGTGGTGCGGGGTTGTGCTCGCTGGCCCGTTGGCGTGGCTGATTGCTTCGGTTGCTGCTGTGGCGTTTCGTGGTCGATGGCGCGCTCGTCGTCGGGCGGTTGCGCGCGGAGCGGGATGCTCCGCCACTGCTCGCGCGGGATCAGCTTGGCCTGCTCGATCAGCCGCTTGAAGCTGGTCTTGCCCTCGCGCAGCACCACCTGCAGCTTGGGGTCGGCGTTGCAGTCGTAGCGGCGACACACCAGCGGCCGGTCGTGCCAGACCGTGCAGCGCTGGCTGGCGCGGTCGAGATATGTGCAATAGCCGTCAGCCTCCTGCCGCAGCAGCGTCGAGAGTGGGCTCTGTGGTTGCAGTCCGCGCAGCAGCTCATTGATCGAGAGCGGTACGAACAGCTGGCAACACAGCGTACCGCACCCCAGGCGCCGGCCGACCTCGCAATCGACCACGACAGTTCCGCAACCATCCATGGCGCGCATGGTAGCATGGCAAACCGCGGTCGCGATGGCGCCCGAAGACCGGGCTGTGATAAAAATAAGTGCGCCAACCTTGGCGCGAGGTGGATAGATCGAGTCAGCTGCACTGGTGCGCGGTTTCCGGGCGCCGGGCAGGAGTGGTCGCATGGGCAACACCGAAGCGTGGAAGGCCGGGTTCGATCAGCTGCCGCCCGACAAGCAGAAGTCGGTGCGGGCCTGGATCGACACCCAGATGTTCATCGCGCGCGCGCTCGGACTCGAGGCCGAGCAGTGGTTCAGCTACGTCGAGTGGGCGTTCAAGCATCCGTTCGATTTTGGTTTTGCCGGCGAAGGTGGGCTGGCAGCAGCCATGACCAATCGCGACGCGATGTCCACCGACGACAAGAAAAAGGCATCTGACCTGGTCGGCGGCAAACCCAAGTCGAAGATGCCGGTCACCGGCGCTGGCAAGGGCAACCTGCTGGGCATGGTGGTGGCAGGCAAGAAGGATCGCGAAAAGTAGCAGACGTGTGCCGGTCGCTGAGCGGCCGCGCGCATCGGCAGGAGGCTGTGATGACGTTCTGGAGCAGAGTCCTCAAGGGTGGCGCGGCGTCGATCTTGACCGGGTCGATGTCGGGCGGCATGGCCGCTGCGATGACCGACAACTTCGGCATTGGCGTCAGCGCCGGCATCGCCTCGCGCATGCTTGGCAACTTTGGCTTTGGCGGCTGCAATTCCGCCTGGGGCGGCGGCTACGGCTACGGCGGCTGGGGCGGGGGCGGGGGCAACGCCTGGGGCAGCAGCTACCCGGGCTACGGCTTCTCCAACGCCATGTACAACATGTCGTACAACAACTTTTACGACCAGATTGCCTGGTCCAACAACACGCGCTGGTACTGAGGCACCGACATGCCAGAGCCTGCCAAGTCGCGAGTCTCCCGCTGGCTCGAGGAGCTGGGGACCGTCGGCAACGATGAGAAGAAGGCCAAGTCGGTCTACAAGAAGATCCGCGAGGACAAGAACGCCACCATCCAGGACCGCGAGGACTTCTACCGCGCGCTCGCGCAGCAGTCGTTCGTCTGGTACCTCGAGGCGCTGCGCGGCAAGCCCTACACCCCCGACGAGATGAAGGTGCTGGTCGCCCAGCAGGCGCAAAAAGAAGGCAAGGCGTAGCGTCCACTCTCATTCTTGGAGATGATCGACAGCGGAACCTGAACCGCTGATCGGACGTCTGTATGTCATTGGCGGGGCCGGGCGGCCAGCGGGGCGAGATGGACGACGAGACCAAGCCAGCTTCGGCGCCGGTGCTGCTGCTGCGGCGGCCGCCGTTCTGGACGCTTGGGCTGACCGCATTTCTGGCCGGCGCGGTGGTGGTCTGGGCCGCGGTGCTGCTGTCCGATCTGTCCAATCCGCACACCAGCTGGGGCGCGCTGCGCTGGCTCTATCTGTGGGGCCTGCTGCTGGCGCCCCTGTTGCTCGCGGTGCCGTATCGGCTGCTGACGCGGCCGCGCATGATGCCGGCGGTGGTGTTCCATTCCCAGTACGCCATGCTGCCGCGCAGCGCCGATTCGACCCGGGTGACGCCGGTCGCCTACCGCGATCTGCTGTCGATCGATCTGCGCGGCCGCGCCCGGCACGGTCACCTCTTCATCGGTACACCGGGCCACCTGTTTGTCTATCCGGTGTCGGCGTTCGAGGAGGACGACGCCGTCGACTACTTCGTGAGCGAGGTGCGACGCCGCATCGGCGCGCTACCCGACGGTGCGTCGCTGCTCGAACAGATGCAGGGCCGGGCGTGCGTCTCGCACCAGGCGCTGCGGCGCAAGCCGCTGGTCACCATCGGCATCGTGCTGATTCTCGCGCTGGTGTTCGCGCTACAGCAGACGCTGGTCGGCAGCGACCAGCTGTTCGGCTTGGTGCGGGTCGGCGCGAATGCGCCGTCGCTGGTGGCGAGCGGCCAGTGGTACCGGCTGATGAGCGCCAACTTCCTGCATGCCGGCTTTCTGCACCTGTACATGAATGGGCTGGCGCTGCTGGTGTTGGGACTGCTGCTCGAGCGTTTGATGGGCCACGCCCGTTTTCTTCTGCTGTTCCTGCTGTCGGCGTTGGGCGGCGCCGTGGCGTCGGCGCTGGCGGCTCAGGCGGCCTATTCGGTCGGCGCCTCGACCGCCATGTTCGGCCTGCTTGGCGCGCTGGGCGTGGTCAACTGGCGCTTTCGCGGCGAGCTGCCCGGCGGCTTTCGCCAGTCGCCACAGTGGTGGCTGCTGATCCTGGGCATCAACGCGGCGCTGCCCTTGCTGGTCACTCAGATCGACGTGGCGGCGCACCTGGGCGGCTTTGTCACCGGTGCGCTGGTCACGCTGGTGCTGTACCGGTCGACCCGCGTGCTGCAGCTGGCCGCGCGCTCGAGCTGGCCGGTGCGGTTTGCGACGGGCACGATCGCGCTGCTGTTCGTGGTCGGTCTGACCAACGCGATCTGGCGCGCCAGCCTGGGCGACCATGGTGACGAACTCAAGGTGGCGGCAGCGGTCGTCGACAACCCGCGCACGTCGGCCGGCGCGCTCTATACGCTGGCGTGGAGCTTCATCACCGCGCTCGATGCCAGCGAGGAGCAGCTGGAGCTGGCGGTGCAGGCGGCCGAGAAGGCGGTCTCGCTCGACCCTGACAACGGCGCGCTGTGGGACGGGCTGGCCACCGGCCGCTACCGGCTGGGCGACTTTGATGCCGCCATCGACGCGCAGCGCCAGGCGATCGCCAAGGCCGACACCCGGTTCCACGCGCTGCAGATGGCGCGTTTTTTACGCGCGCGCGAGAGCGATCGCGGTGCGCTGATCATGGGTGACACCGACGGTAGCGCGGTCACGGTCGCGCTGGAAACCCGAGCGCAGGCCGAGGGTACGCCGCGCGCCTTCGTGGTGCAGCTGACCCAGCCGTTCGAGCGCGGTTTCACTCTGTTTGCACATGCCATGCGCGGTGACCGCGAGCTCGGGCTGCTGCGCGCCTCGTTCGGCCCGACCATCGACCGTGATTTTCGGCTGGCGCCCGAGGACCGCAGCTTCTTCGAGCTGTGGCCCGAGGACGTGCGGTTCGAGATCGGCTTGCTCGACACCACCGGCAGCGATTGTTGCGGCGCCGGTCGCTGGCAGTGGCGGTTCTGGACAGAAGACTAATTTACCTAGGGGGCGTCGGCCGCCCCCTTGCCCGTCGAGAGTGAATCTCGACGGGCTTCACCCCGGCAGCAGTCCCAGTTATTCGACGACGAGCAACAGCGTGCCGCGGTCGACCGCCTGGCCCGGCTGGGCGCGCACGTCGACCACGGTGCCGGCGCCGGGGCACTTGATCTCGTTTTCCATCTTCATCGCCTCGACCACGACCACGCCCTGGCCAGCCTCGACCCGCGCCCCGCGCTCGACCAGCAGCTTGACCACCTTGCCCGGCATCGGCGCGATGATCTCGCAGCGGCCGCTGGCGACCGCCGTGTCGCCGGCCACCGCGCGCAGGTTGTGACGGCGTTCGTCCAGCACCTCGACCGGGATCACCAGGCTCTGCAGCCGCACGTTGCAACGCGCGGCCAGCGTCTCGGACCGCTCGCGGGCGGCCACCCGCTCGATGGCGACGTCGTGACTGCGGCCGTCGATCAGCAGCGAGATGGTGTCGGGCCGCGGCGTGCAGGCGTCGATGTGGCGCTCGGCGCCGTCGAGCACGACCTTGAACTGGCACGGCGCCAGCTGCTCCAGCTCGACCAGGTGCTCGCTGCCGTCGAGCGTGACGTAGTAGCGCGCCATGGTCACCTCCGCATCGCGCCGCCGAGCGTGCGCCAGTAGCTGGGCGTGGTCGGACCGGCCGCCAGCGGAACCGCCGCCTGCTGCGCCTGCTGGTGGGCGAACAGTGCGGCGGCCAGGATGGCGACGTCGCGCGCCGCGGCGTCGAGCGGCGGATGCGTCAGGTCCATGTGGTTGCCGATCAGGCCGGTGTCGTAGTCGCCGCTGACGAACGGCGCGGTGCGCAGCACCTGGCGCAGGAAGGCGATGTTGGTCGTCAGCCCCTTGATCCGGTATTCCTCGAGCGCGCAGTCGAGGCGCGCGATCGCCTCGGGTCGGCTGGGCGCCCAGACCGTCAACTTGGCCAGCAGCGGATCGTAGTCGGGCGGTACCGCAGCGCCCGAGTAGACGCCGCTGTCGACGCGCACGAACGGCCCGGCCGGCCGGATCAGGTGCTCGATGCGGCCAGGCTGCGGCAGGAAGTTGGCGTAGGGATCTTCGGCGTAGATGCGCGCCTCGATGGCGTGGCCGCGCGGCGCCGGCAGCTGTCCAAAGGGTAGCGGCCGGCCAGCGGCGACGTCGAGCTGGGCCGCCACCAGATCGAGGCCGGTGATCCACTCGGTGACCGGGTGCTCGACCTGCAATCGGGTGTTCATCTCCAGGAAGTAGAAGTTGCGGCTGGCATCGACCAGAAACTCGACGGTGCCGGCGTTGTGGTAGCCGACCGCGCGCGCCGCCCGCACCGCCACCTCTCCCATGCGCTGGCGCATCTCGCCGTCGACGATGCAGGACGGAGATTCCTCGATCACCTTCTGGTGTCGGCGCTGCACCGAGCACTCGCGCTCGAACAGGTGACAGTAGGTGCCCTGCCGATCGCCGAAGATCTGGACCTCGACGTGGCGCGGCCGATCCAGATACTTCTCGACATACATTGCGTTGTCGCCAAACGCGGACTTTGCCTCGCGCGCTGCCGCCTCGAACGCGGCGCGAAAGCCGTCCTTGCTTTCGACCCTGCGCATGCCCTTGCCACCGCCGCCGGCGGCCGCCTTGAGCATGACCGGGAAGCCGATCGACTGCGCGGTCGCCAGCGCCTCGTCGCACGATGCCACCGGCGCGTGGTCGCCGGGCACCACCGGCACCCCGGCCTCGGCCATCAGGGTGCGGGCGCGGGTCTTGTGGCCCATCGCCTCGATCGCGGACGGCGGCGGCCCGATGAAGACCAGCTTGGCGTCGGCACAGGCGGCTGCAAACTCGGCGTTCTCGGAGAGAAAGCCGTAGCCCGGGTGGATCGCCTGGGCCCCGGCGCGTCGCGCCACGTCGATGATGCGGTCCATGCGCAGGTAGCTGTCGCGGCTGGGTGCCTCGCCGATGCGGTATGCCTCGTCGGCATAGCGCACGTGCAGGCTGGTGCGGTCGGCGTCCGAGTAGACCGCGATGGTGCGGATGCCGCGCTCGCGGCAGGTGCGCATCACCCGCACCGCGATCTCGCCGCGGTTGGCGACCAGCACCGCCTCGAACGGACGCTGGGCAGCGAGCGTAACCGTCGTCATGTCACTGCCTTCCTGGGTGCACGAATTGAATGACCGCACGCACGATGTCGGCGGCCGCGCCCAGCGCGACCACCGCCGAGACCGCCGCGCACACCCACAGCACGTAGCGCGCGCCCGCCATGTCGGCGAACAGGAACCCGCTGCTGCCGCTGCCGCGCTCGCCTTCGAGTAGCACGCCGACAAAGAGCTGCAGCCCCAGCCCGCCGATGCCGACCAGCGCGCAATCGACGACCAGCCGCAAGCCGACCAGCCGCTGGCCGCGGGTCGCCGGGTCGTCGTACTGTGGCTGGTCGTTCATCGTCGCTCCAGGGCGGTCTGCCATCGTCCACGACGTCACAGCGGGATGTTGCCGTGCTTCTTGGCCGGGAGCTTCTCGCGCTTGTTGCCGAGCAGATCGAGCGCCGCGCAGAGCCGCGGCCGCAGGTCCTCGGGCGCGATCACCTGGTCGACAAAACCCAGCTCGGCCGCCTTGTAGGGATTGGCAAAGGTGTCGCGGTAGTCGCGCACCAGCCGCTCTTTCTCGCTCACCGGGTCGGCCGCCTTGGCCAGCTCGTTGCGGAAGATGATGTTGACCGCACCGTCCGGCCCCATCACCGCGATCTCGGCGGTCGGAAACGCCAGGTTGATGTCGGCGCGGATGTGCTTGCTCGCCATGACGTCGTAGGCGCCGCCGTAGGCCTTGCGCGTGATCACCGTGATCTTGGGGACGGTCGCCTCGGCAAAGGCGAACAGCAGCTTGGCGCCGTGTTTGATGATGCCGCCGTGTTCCTGGTTGGTGCCCGGCAAAAATCCCGGCACGTCGACAAAGGTCAGCAGCGGGACGTTGAAGGCATCGCAGAAGCGCACGAAGCGGGCGCCCTTGAGGCTGGCGTCGATGTCGAGGCAGCCGGCCAGGTGCGCCGGGTTGTTGGCGACGATGCCGACGCTGCGGCCGAGCAGCCGGCCAAAGCCGACCACGATGTTGGGCGCGTAGTGCTCGTGCACCTCGAACAGAAAACGATCGTCCAGCGCGGCCCGCACCACGTCGCGGATGTCGTACGGCCGGTTGGGATTGACCGGCACCGCGCTGCGCAGCGCATCGTCGCGCCGTTCCGGCGGGTCGGTGCACGCGATGCGCGGCGGGTCCTCGGCGTTGTTGAGCGGCAGAAAGCCGACCAGCTCGCGCAGGATCTTGATGGCGTGTGTCTCGTTGTCCGCCGCAAAGTGCGCCACGCCCGAGCGGCTGGCGTGGGTCATGGCGCCGCCCAGGTCCTCCTTGGTCACATCCTCGTGGGTGACGGTCTTGATGACGTCTGGTCCAGTGACGAACATGTAGCTCGTCTCTTTGACCATGACGATGAAGTCCGTGATGGCTGGGCTGTAGACCGCACCGCCAGCGCACGGACCGAACACGCCCGAGATCTGTGGCACCACGCCCGAGGCCAGCGTGTTGCGCAGAAAGATGTCGGCGTAGCCACCCAGGCTGGCCACGCCCTCCTGGATGCGCGCGCCACCCGAGTCGTTGAGTCCGATCACCGGCGCGCCGACCTTCATCGCCAGGTCCATCACCTTGCAGATCTTTTCGGCGTGCGCCGCCGACAGCGAGCCGCCAAAGACCGTGAAGTCCTGGGCGAAGACGAACACGCGGCGGCCGTTGATCAGACCGTGGCCGGTGACCACGCCGTCGCCCAGGAACTTCTTGTCGGCCATGCCGAAGTCGGCGCAGCGGTGGGTCTTGAACTCGTCCAGTTCGCAAAACGAGCCGCCGTCGAGCAGCAGGTCGATGCGCTCGCGGGCAGTGAACTTGCCCGACGCGTGTTGTTTGGCCACCCGCTCGGCGCCACCGCCTTCGAGCGCGGTCGCTCGGGTCTGCTGTAAACGCGCCAGCTGGGCCTCGCGCAATGCGTGATCTTGAGGGCTCTCGCTCACGGTTCCTCCCCGCTATTGAGGGCGACGCAAAATACTGCGGCTGGACCGGACGGGCAACGGATGGTCTCAAAAAACACGACCCGGGAGAATCGCGGTGTTGCCGCAACCCATTGCAGTTTCTGTGCGATAATGATGGGTCAGGCCATAGTCATGGGGATTGCGCGGTCAGCACAGAGGACCGTTTGGACCCGGGCCTCCCGGGTCGCGGGAGCGCGCCGTGAGGGTCGGCGAAAAACAAGCGGCGCGAGTCCAGCAGCCGACACCCAAGACCGAACAGCCGTCGGTGCGGGCCGAGGATGGCCAGTCCCTGCAAGATGTCGCCGACCAGAACAACACCACGGTCGACGAGCTGCGCAAGGCCAACCCGCACCTGGCCGAGGTCGAGGATCTCAAGGCCGGGCAGGAAGTGCGGCTGCCCGAGCGGAGCGCGGCCGAGGTTGTCGAGCAGCGCGCCGCCGACGCCGCGGTACAGCGCCAGCGCGAGACCCAGCAGGCGATCGCGGTCGAGCGCGACCAGGTGGCGTACGAAGACGCTGCGGTTGCGCCGCAGCCGCAGACCGAGCGCCCCACCGACCAGCGCCCCGAGTACATGCCGCCAGTCGACGAGTCGTCCAAGCAGCAGTGGCTGGCCCAGCGCGCCAGCGTGGCCGGGCAGCACGGCGATGCCGAGAAGGCCGAGCTGCCGCGCAGCCTGCCGCAAAAGGGTTTCGAGCCGATCGTCGACGAGCGCATGCGCGCCGCGCTGGATGAAGCCAAGCGACTGGCCGCGCAGGCGACCCCGGATGCCGCGGTCCCGTCACCGGCGCGCGGCGTCGAGGTCCAGCGGCGTGGGCGGCGGCCCGACGTCTCGTCGCTGAGCGACCAAGCCACGGCCGACAGCGCGACACCGATCGCCAGTGCCGACGCCGAGGCCATTGCCCGGACACTCGAGCAGCGGGCGGTCCAGCGCCCGATCCAGAAGAGCGAGATTGGCGCGGCCGCGTCGCACGTGGCCGAGCGCGGGCAGTTCGATATGGCGTCGCGCGAGCGTATGGCCGACAGCGATCGTTTTCGCGGTGCGGTCGATCAGAGCTCGCTCGGCGATCTGGCGACCGACGTCGACTCGCAACCGCCACCCGCCGCGCTGGCGGCCAGCAACCAGCTCGTCGAGGCAACGCCTGCGGAGTCAGTCGGAGCGACGACCCGGGCTGCAGCCGAGCAGGAGTCGGCCGTCGACGGCCGCAAGCCAACGATCGATGCGAGCTCCCTCGACGAAGCGCCGACCGATATCGGATTGCCGGACGCGGCCGCGCTCGACGCCAGCAGCCGGACTGTTGCGGTTGGCGGCGAGTCGGCGACCGTGGAAGCGACCGGGGACGCGGCCGCGGCGGCCGAGGGAGACGTCATCCAGGGGCTGACCGAAGACGAGGCCAACCGCATCGGCTCGGCCTGGGGCAACCAGCAGCCGCCGCAAGCGGTGTGGACCGAGCAAGGCGTCAACACGCTCAACGAGCGCGGACTCGAGCAGGGCAAGATCACGCAGCAGCAGATCGACCGCAACTGGCAGATCGCCAACCAGATTTTCCATCCCGACGATTCCGTCGATCCGAATTCGCCGGCCGTCGAGGTGACCGCGGCCGACGTCGCTGCGCTGGCGCGCGAGTCTGGAGCCAAGCTCGAAAAGCTGGACGGCAACCAGCTCAACGTTGCCGCCAACTACATCAACGAGGGCAAGACGCTGGGCGAGCAGCAGGAGCGCACGCGCAAGGCGCTCAACAACTTCAACATCCTCGAAAACGGCATGCCCCAGCTGACCATGAACGATATCAAGGGCAGCCTGTGGGACGTGGCGCGCGTTCCCGGACACGCGCTTGACAACTGCAAGGGCGCCGATCTGCAGAAGGCCTACCAGGACGTGGCGGCCGCGGCGAATACGCCGGGCACGCACGAGGTCAAGGTCGGCAAGCACAAGGTCAATTTCACCGTCGACGAGAAGAACGACGTCTCGGGTTCGTCGACCAAGAAAGAGGGTTTCTGGTCCAAGGTCGGTGGCTTTCTCAAGAAGGTGGGCAAGATTGCCCTCACCGTTGCCAGCTTCATCCCGGGTCCGATCGGCATTGCCGCGCGCATCGGCAGTGCGGTGATCAGTGCGATCCAGGCAGCCAAGAAGGGCAGTGTGTTTGGCGTGATCGCGGGAGTGGCCGGCGCGATCGCGGGCGGCGCAGGCGCCATCGCGGGCAAGGCGACCGCGGGCGTTGCGAGCACGGTGGCGCAGGTGGCAGGCGGCATCTCGAAGGCGGCGCAGGGCGTGCAGTCCGGCATTGATGCCTATCGCGCGAAGAACCTGGGCGGCGTGTTGAGCGGCATCGCTGGCGCCGCGAGCGGCGTCGCCGGCGCGGTCGGTTCAGCGGCCGGTGGTGTGGCCAACACCATGAACCGGGTCGCCGACTGGGCGCGCGGCGGTGCGGCCGCGGCCAACGCCGTCGATGCGGCCAAGCGCGGCGACGTGCTGGGCGTGCTGGCAAGTGGCGCCGACGCCGCGGCCAACGTGGCGCGTGGCACCGGCAATGCGGCGCTGGGCGACAGCATCGCCAAGAACACGCAGCTGCTGCAGGACGCCAACGTCGCCAACCAGGCGATCCGCAACCAGGACGCGCTGCGCCTGGTCGAGGGTGGGTTGGGCGTGGCGGCCGGCGTGAGCGGCAACGCCGATCTGCATGATCTGCAAGGGGTGGCGCGCTCGGGCGCCAACTTCCGCGACGCCTACAAAAACGGCGACATGCTGGCGATCAACGATACGGCGCAGGGGCTGCGCGACTCGGCGCTGGACGCGCGCGACAACATTGCGGCGCGGCACGCCAAGCCGGCGCCGCAGCCGGTAGCCAACGGTGCGCCCGATCCGGCAGCGCAGCGCGAATTTGACGAGGCCAGCGGTGCGGCCAGCGCCGAGCAAGCGCAGGCGGACCAGGCGCGATCGCAGCTCGAGGCGCTGGCAGCCAACCCGCGCGCGCAGGGCGGCTTTCAGGCCATCGCGCAGAACGGAATCAAGCTGGTCGACGACGCGCAGCAGCAGCTCGACGCGGCGATGCAGGCGGGCGACCCGCAGCGCATCCGCGACGCGACCGCGCAGCTCAACCAGGCGAGGCTCGATGCCGAGCAGCGGGTCAAGACGTTGCAAAGTGCGTTCGCGCCGGTGCCGCTCGTCGAGTCCCGGCTGGCGACGGAGCTCAGCCCCGAAACGCTGGCCCAGCTCGAGCAATCGAAGACGTTCGGGCACCAGATCCAGTCAGGAGACGTCTACGAACGCCTGGCCGCTCGCTACGGCGTCACGGTTGCCGAGATCCGCGCGGCCAATCCAGGGGTCAACGAGCGCAAACTGCAGATCGGGCAGTCCATCAACATTCCGAACCGCACGGACGACCAGCGTGGGGTCGATCAGCTGCAACAGTTCAGGCAGGCCAATCCGCGCGGCGTGATCGACACCAAGTACGCCACTTACACCGTGCAGTCCGGTGACACCGTGCCTGGCCTGGCAAAGCAGTTCAACCTGACCGAGGCGCAGGTGCAGCGCCTCAACCAGCAGATCGGTCCCAGCGGACAGCTCTATCTCGGCCAGAAACTCAACCTGACCGACCTGCAGGATCCGGCGCCGCTCAGCGCGGACCTAGCCCAGGGCCAGTCAAAATTCCCGGTGCAGCGCTTCAACGGGCCGCTGGTCGTCGACGGCGCGCAGCCCCAGGACGTGATGCAGGGGCAGATCGGCGATTGCTATCTGCTCAGCGCGACCATCGCGACGACGGCGGCGCGACCGGGCGAACTGGAGAAGATGATCCGCGACAACCAGAACGGCACCTACACGGTGACGTTCAAGGAGTGGGACGCCAAGCAGAATCAGTACGTTGACCGACCCGTCACCGTCGACGGCGACCTGCTGGCGCAGAGCAGCAACGGCGATCCACGCTACGGTACCGGCCGCGGCGACCGCTCGTCGACCGGTATGGAGCTGTGGCCCGCGATCGTGGAAAAGGCTTACGCGCAGTACCGTGGTGGCTACCAGAACATCGGCCAGGGTGGCGATCCGGCGGCGGCACTTTCGGCGCTCAACGGCCGTCCATACGAGGCGGTCTACATCGGCAAAGATCCCAACCTGGCCTGGAACAGCATCACCGCGGCGGTCGACCACGGCAACCCGATCAATGCGTCGACCTACGGCGCCAAGGAGCGACCGTTCACCAACACCAGTTTCGTCCCTGGCCACGCTTACGCGGTGACCGGTTACCAGATGAAGGACGGCACCCGCTACGTCACGCTGCACAATCCGTGGGGCTACAACCCGAGCGCGCCCGCCGGCCAGGACAACGGCGCGCAGACCGTCAAGTTCACCGATTTCTTGCGCTACTACGGATGGGTCTACCGACCCAAATGACATTGGTCCGCTGCGGTATCCTCTGCACGGGCGCAGCAATGGCGCTGCGGCGGCTACCCGCCGGTGTGCTATCCTTGGCCAGGATCGACCTCGGACGTCGTCGGAGCTGCGCATGACGCGATCGACCAGCCAGCGCCGTACCCGTCGCCAATTTCTGGCGGACAGCGCGAAGCTCGCGCTTGGCGCCACCGGCCTGGCCGCGGCGGCCTGTTTTCCCGACGTCGGCGGTCGCTGGCCGGGCGAGCTGGCCAGCTGCGACGAACCAGCAGCGCCGGTCGTGCTCGACGGCAGTGGCCGCGTGGTCGAGGTGTACGATGCGAACAGCGTGGTCGGCGATCCAGCGTCGAACATCCAGCCCGACGTCGTCGCCAGCATGCTCGAGCGCGCGCTGATCGCGCTGGCGCAGGGCGACGACTACTGGCCGGTGCTGCTGCCCGGCGTCAGCGCCAGCAGCCGGGTCGGGCTCAAGGTCAACTGCCTCAACCAGGAAGTGCCGACGTCGCTGGCGGTGGTGCGCGCGCTGATCGCCAGCCTGCAAGCGCGGCTCGGTCTCGACGGCGACCACATCATCGTCTGGGACCGCCGCTACGACGAGCTGGAGCGCTGCGGCTTCACCCGCGACGCGCTCGGCGTGCAGGTGCTGGGCACGGTCACCTCGACCACCGATCCGAGCGGACCGGGCTACGAGACCGATCACTGCAGCATCGCGGCTGGCAAGACCGCGCGGCTGAGCCGGATCGTCACCCAGCTGACCGACATCACCATCAACTGTCCGGTACTCAAGACCCACGGCGTGTCGGGCGTCACCGCGGCGCTCAAGAATGTCTACGGCGCGATCGACAACCCGGGTGACTTTCACCGCAACGTCAACCTGGTGCTGCCCACCATCTACGCATTGCCGCCGATCCGCCAGAAGTTCGCGCTGACCGTGTGCGACGCGCTGATCGCGATCACGGTCGGCGGCACGTCGTCACCGGCCGACACCGTGGCCCGGCGCCTGCTGGTGGCGACCGATCCGCTGGCGCTCGATCGTCACGCGCTGGCGCTGGTCGACGAATTGCGCGCTGCCAAGGATCCGCCACTCGGTCCGGTCGACCGCTCGATCACCGGCTGGCTCGACTACGGCCATCAACTGGGGCTGGGCCGACGCAACGTCGAGCTGGTGCGGCTCGGTTGACGTTCAGCCGTTCGCTGGCTTACCCACGCGATCATGGTTAAACTATGCAAGACTTTACTGGTGTGGGGTTACCCATGCGCAAAGCATTTTTAGCTCTTTTCGGCGGACTTGCCTTGATGTTGCTGGCGGTCGACGGCCGCGCCTACACGATCACGGTCGACGGTAGCGCTGCGGACTGGGTGCTGGCGCCGCAGCCAACGATCAACAACATCGGGCAGATCGCGCGCGACACCAGCAACCGCGGTGTCTTTGCCTGGAAAGACCTGGCCAACGACTACACCACGTACGTCGACAGCGACCTCACCTACTTTTACGCGACGGCAGACGCGACCTATCTCTATTTCCTGGTCCGCATGCAGAACATCACCGTGGCCGGCGGTCTTGGATCGCCTGCGGTCCAGATCGCGATCGATCGATCGGCTGGCGGCAGCACAGCGTTTTGTCTCCTCGACACGCCGATCACGACCTCGGCCTCGGCCGCGTACGAGTACATCGTGTTCGCGTGGGGCGGTGCAAACGAGCTGCGGGTTGGCTCCGTTTGCGGCACGGCGCTGGCAGGCAACATGTCCATCTCGGTCGCCAACGACGTGATCGAGATGCGTGTGCCGTGGGCCAACATCGGCGGCGTGCCAGCCGCGACCGGCAGCAAGCTTCGCTTCACCGTGCTGGCCGGCCGCACCAAGGACAACGGGCAGCCCGCCTCGGTCGAGTTCAACACCGATACCATCAGCAATTGCGGCCACCCCGGAACTGCCGGCTGCACGACCGCGAGCGAGCTGGCCAACGCCGTCGTGGACTATTATTTCGACGTCTGGTTCAGGCTGGGCAGCGGCACCGACTACGAGCCATA
>Ga0315268_10000474_pt1 | contig 47260 bp, 38 predicted proteins | sample C1_top_MG_FD_204535 | JGI IMG/M metagenome (GOLD analysis project Ga0315268, IMG submission 204535) | Sediment microbial communities from Yellowstone Lake, YNP, Wyoming, USA - C1_top | ecosystem: Environmental > Aquatic > Freshwater > Lake > Sediment | place: USA: Wyoming | collected 2017-08-01 | reverse complement strand
CTTGTTCCACCATTCATAGAACGGCACATCGAACATCTTGTACCAGAGGTAGTCGACCTTCCTCGGAGGCAGCGGTCCAACAATGACCTTTGCGGTCCCAGTCTTGGTGACTCCCTTCCACGTGGCTGTCGCAGTCAGATTCAGGTTTCCATTGGAGGTACCGGCAGTGAGATTAACGGAGACACCCGTCGTGGCGTTTATGGTGGCGAGTGCTGAGGTTACCGCCCACGTGTAGGTCAAGTTGAGAACGGGATTCCCGACGCTGTCCACAGATGATACGCTGAACACCTTTGAGGTCCCCTTCTCCAGGGTTTTTGTTGAAGGCAAGATGATTATCTGGTCAAGGAACGGAGGCTTGACCGTGACCTGCTTCTCGATGGTCACTTTCTCACCCTTGTAGGTGATCTCGCAGGTCAGCGTGCCTTGTCCTTCGACGATTCCAGCTGTCAGATTGACTCGCGGTTTGGATTTGTAATTGAACATCGCCAACGTGTCTGGAGTAAGTCGCCATCTATACTTGACATTCTCATTATCTGTCAGAGTATTGATACCCTTCTTCACAGACACGGACAGGCCGAGCATCTGACCAGCATCGATTGTGATTTCGTCAGGAGACATGCTTGTCCTGATTGGCGCGAGAAACATGACGTACACTGAGGTACCGACGAGAATCGCGACGACGGCAACTGCGGCGATAATCATCCACAGTTTTCGTTTGCTGCCTCCAGTTGGAGGAGCGATCGGTTCAGGCTTTACATTCTCACCACTAGTTACACCAGAATCTGTCCCTTCAGACATTATATCCCCCGATTCGCGAGTGGCTCAACAAATAAACAGGCGCGATAAAGTAATCCAGCTATATAAGAACTGTCTCTTCCAGTGGAAGAAATGGGTGACCAGGTTTTCCCCATTCAAAGGTACGTAGGATTGTCAAATGTGCAAGAAGGAAATCAACGCTGTGATAGACAGTGCCACCTCCTTTGCACCAAGCAACGACAGGTCGTCTGGCGCGATCTAGACTGTCGAAGTCAGACTAGTGCTCGGGAGGCGGCCTCTTTCGAGAATCTCCCGACCAGAAACATGTGAATCAAACGAAAACCAATGCACTTTTACCCAGTTTCGTTTCAGAGAACGACCGATTGCTTGAACAAAATCCCAAGGAAATCCGCGAGGGAGCAATGTTCTTATACCATTGGCTTCATTCCGTGTTCCATCCCGCCAGTTCCTGCTACAAAAGCACATAGCCAGCAGGCGGGGACGGGCGCCTAAGTCTTGCGCGAAAACTCTGCGCGATTCCGAGGCGAGGGATGCAAAAGCGGCTGTGTGGGGGAACAAAATTGCAGAAGAGAGTTCTAAGGATTCTCTCGTTGTGTGCAGTAGTTGCGAGCGTGACCGTGCTTTCAATCCCGATCGCGGGATTCATGGGGCTTGTGGGAAGCGCAGAGGCACGCCAGACCGTGCTGCGTGTCGGATTCATGCAGAAGATCGACAGCTTGAACCCGTACATCGGCGTGAATGATGCGTCGTACATCTTCTATGGTTTGGTCTTTGACGCGATGAATGTCATCGACAACCAGATGGATCCGACTCCTGACCTTGCGACGGGCATCTGGGCTGTGCCGACCTCCGATCCGGCGATGGTGGCCAGCGGCGAACCATACGGGTCAGTCTGGCAGTACAATCTGACGGACAAAGCCATGTGGCATGATGGGGAGCCGTTCACTGCGGACGATGTTGTATTCAACTTCAACCTGAACGCTCACAACTTCGCGTCAATGTGGGCATATCAGCCCTACTCGTACTACATGAAGGATGCCGTCAAGATCGACGAGCAGACGGTCCGAGTACACTTCTACGACCGAGCTACTGGCACCCCCATGCCGGCAGCATATGCATATCTGATGTCGATTCCCATGCTTCCAAAGCACAAGCTGGAGAACATGGATCCCTTCGCCATTGGATTCAACTGGACAGGCGTCTACTCAGGCGAGAAGTTTCCGATAGTTGGGACTGGCCCGTTCACGGGTACGAAGAACATCCGGCAGGAATGGGTTGCAGGAGACCAGATAACCCTCGTGAAGAACAAAGACTACCACTGGAAATACACGAAAGCCGGAGCCCCTGAGATCAAATTCGACAAGCTCGTCATGTACTTCTACGACGAGACAACTGCGATGACGTATGCCCTGGAGAACAAGGAACTCGACATCGCGGCTTTCCCGCCACAGGCATACAACAACATCAAGAGTGACGTCGCATCCGGAGCTCTGAAGAATGTTACGACCTTCGACGGACGCAAGATCACTCAATACTGGACGGAGATCGGCATTAACATGAACCTTGCAGGCCCGAACCCATCCAGGCTTGACAAGAACATCAGAATGGCGATGGCGATGGCCACGAACAAGTCGTACATCGTATCTCAGTACTACCTCGGCCTTGCAGATGAGGGCACAACGCTGATCCCACCGGTCAACACCTATTGGCACTACGAGCCGAACGCGACCGAGAAGATCCCGTTCGACCTCGAAGCGGCCAAGAATCTGTTGAACGACTCCTACTACAGAGACACGAATGGCGATGGCTATAGAGAATGCATGGCACAGAGCTACGCGGTGTCCGAGAACCTAGCTCCTGAAGGGAAGACGCTGGTATACAAGATGGTCGTTCGCAGAGAGTATCCAGAGGAGAAGGACATAGCGATGTACCTTCAGGACACTTGGAAGCTGATCGGCATCAGACTTGACTATGAGACAGTCGATGAGGCCCAGTTGAATACAATAGCCTATGGCTACGCCTATGACACGTTCATATGGTATTGGAGCGCGGACATAGACCCCAACTACCAGCTTTATGTTCAGACGAAGAACGCGTGGGGTGGCTGGAATGACAACAAGTATACAAATGCCACGTATGAACAGAACTACCTCGCTAGCGTCATGGAACTGAACAAGACCCAGAGGAAGGTGTACGTCGACAATTGCCAGAGGACGGACTACCTCGACGCGTACTACATAATCCTGGCATACCCGTACCAGACATATGCCTGGAGAGACGACACCTTCAGCGGATGGGGAGACTGGGCAGCTGATCCGGGCAGAAGCATGGACAACTTCTGGATGGGCAACCCACTCTTCTTCGACCTCGTTCCGTTGAACAGCGGATCGACGGGCGGTCCGAATTGGATGCTGATTGCAGCTGCTGCGGGCGTTGTCGCAGCGGTGGTTGTCGTCTTGGTCCTCTTCAGGATGAGGGGCAAGAAGAAGGAGTCGCTGGCTGGCGATAGCCCGCTAGGTGACTAGGCGCATCAAACCTTGGCCCGGAAACGGGCCGATATCTTTGCTTTCACAAAGCAACAGACGCATGCCACTGACGGCCGGCCGCCGATGGTAGCATGCATATAGGGGACGATAGATAGGGCGTCGAATTGGGGCAGACATTGACCCGAAGATGAAGAACAATCACTGACAAGGAGGGGGACAATCCGATGGAAATGCGGTCGTACATGGCGAGGAAGACCACCTATCTCGTGATCACGCTTTTTGCGATTATAGCATTCAACTTCTTCCTTTTCAGAATCATGCCTGGTGGCCCTGAGAATGTCCTGGTTCCGAAGGGAAGCTCCGAGTTCATCAAGGATGCGATCAGGGAGAAGTTCCACCTGAACGACCCGTATCCGGAACAGTTCGTGATATATCTCAAGCAAGTGTTCACGCTCGACTTCGGCATAAGCGCGGCTCGTTGGAAGGGAACCAATATTACTGAAGGTTTACCCACGCCGATATTCAACACCGTGCTCCTCGTCGGAACAGGAACTGCCTTGGCAATCTGGCTCGGCGTTTCCTTGGGCAGATTCGCAGCTTGGAGGCGAGGCAAGCCCGCAGACACTGTCGGGATGGCGTTCGCCCTGACATTCTACTCCATGCCGACGTTTCTTTTCGCCCTAGTTATGCTCATGGTTTTCGCCGGGGAATTGAGGTGGTTCCCCCTCAACGGGGCATATGGCAGGGGGTACGAGGATATGAACATCCTAGAGAAGGTGGGGAGTAGGATCTATCACATGGTCCTGCCCGTGATTGCGTTCACCATCGAAGTGATGGCCGAGTACGCTCTGATCATGAGGAACTCTCTCACGGACGTCCTCACGGAGGACTACATCGTGACGGCCAGGGCCAAAGGTCTTTCCAACAAAGCAATACTCCGCGATCACGCCATGAGAAACGCCATGCTGCCTGTAGTAACAGTTGCTGCAATCAGCATTGGCTGGGTCCTCGGCGGAGACATCATGGTCGAGCTAGTGTTCTCGTACGAAGGTCTTGGAATGTTGACCTGGGATGCCGTCAATTTGAGGGACTTCCCACTCCTGCAGGCGATATTCCTCATCATGGCGATAGTCGTGCTCGTCGCCAACTTCCTTGCTGATATCATCTATATGTATCTTGATCCAAGAGTGAAGGTTTGAGGGTTATCTCATGGCCGTCTGCAACACCGAAATGCAAAAGTCACAGTCATGCGAACACACCTCTCGATCTTCCAGGAAGGCCTTAGGAATCGTCCTGTTTGCGATAGCCATACTTGCTGTTTCGCCATTGATTGGGGCCATGATTGCTGCGCCTACGCTAGTTGGTGGCGACTTGCGCGCCCATTCCTTTTCCGCTGCCACTGTCGCAAATGCCGGTTCAAACCAGACTGTATGGATCGGGAATCAAACGCAACTTAACGGGACTCTAACCACTTCTGACTACTCGTGGCTGAATCTATACTTCAACTGGACTCTTGAAGACAATGGCACCAGGAACTTGAGTGGACGGGTTGTGCCATACACGTTCTCGACCACGGGAATCCACAATGTCACTCTCACTGTCACAGACCCGACGAACACATCCTCGACCGGCGAGGTCTTCATCACGGTTGTTCCTAGGCCCGTGACTGGATCCAACAGGACGTTGCACGAAGGCTCCGATGTGTTGACGATTACTCTCAATGCGTCGCTTTCGGAGCCCCTGGGTTTGATCGTGAGCTATGAATGGAACATATCGACCAAGGGCGGGACGCTGCTGGCCAACCTGAACGGTTCGGTTGTCCAGTACTCGTTCAACAAACCAGGGAACTACACAGTGACTCTGACGGTGAAGGATTCGAATGGGATGGTTGCGAGCAAGACGATGTTCGTGAGAGTGTTGGCCAAGCCACTATTCATCGTGGCGCATTGGATCTTTACTTTCATCGAGCTCCCGATCCTTCTCATAGTGGCCTACTCAATCATTGGGAGACTGCGCAAGGGCTCAGGTCTGATCACGAACACAGATATTGAGAAAGCGAGGCTGCAGTACAAGACCTTCAAGAAGGACTGGAAGGTCTTCAAGGCCAACCGGCTCGGTTTCTCCGGACTCATCGTGCTATTGATATTCGTAATGATGGCGGTCCTGGCACCTTGGCTGTCCACGGTTCCCAACCCGGACCAGCATGAGGAGCCGAACGTTCCGGATCCAATCGATCCGAAGAACCTGCCCTATCTGCAAAAGAATCCGCTGGTTCCGTCGCTCAAGAAGTCCATATACACAAACTGGACGCACCCTCTGGGCACTGACCACAAGGGTCAGGACATCTACAGCCTAACCCTCTATGGATCCAGAGCGTCCCTGATAGTGGGCCTTATCGCGACCGCCATCTCGGTCATCCTCGGCGCCCTCATCGGCCTGGGCGCGGGATACTTCGGCAAGATCACAGATGAAGTGCTGATGAGAGTAACTGACTTCTTCCTAGTGCTCCCATGGTTCCCCCTCATGATCGTCATGATGGCGATACTCGGACAGAGGTTCATGTGGGTCGTCGTAGTCATAGGCATCACGAGCTGGCCATCCACTGCTAGGATAGTCAGGTCTCAGGTGCTGACCGTCAAAGAGCGACAGTTCATCGTAAGGGCCCAGGCCATCGGCGCGAGCGATAGCCACATCATAAGAACCCACATATTGCCCAATGTGCTCCCGTTGATCTTCGCGAACACGGTGCTGCTCATCGCAATCGCCATATTCTCTGAGTCGTTCCTTGACTTCTTCGGCCTGGGCGATCCGAACGTCATCAGCTGGGGGACGATGCTGGAGTCTGCATACGAGCAACAGGCATTCAAGGCAGGAGCTTGGTGGTGGATAGGCGCCCCCGGAGTGGCAATCGTCGGCATGGTGCTGGCTTTCTCGCTCGTAGGCTATGCGGTCGACGACGTCCTCAATCCGAAGCTCAGAAGACGCTGACGATACGGTGCGACCCACGATATCCGTCTCTCGAATGATCAAGACGGCGCATGCCCTGGCGACGGTGTAGAGAATCACGAGAAAGGGTTTGGAGGACTCGCCCAGCCTACTTCTTCTCAGATGCAGCCAGCTGCGCTTGCCTCTTCCTGTAGTAGGTGAGGTAACCCATGGCGTACTTGTCCTCACCCCAGAACAGCTTGGACGCCTTGAGCGCCATCTGCATATTCGGATCGTTCGGGTTCCCGATGAAACAGGTCATGCCCTGGCCGGCGCAAAGCAGCATGAACGATGCGTTCAAAGATGGCCTCTCAGGCAGGCCAAATGACACGTTGCTCAAACCCACAGTCGTATTCACACCGAGCTCCTCCGTGCACATCCTGATCGTATCCAGCGTGGCCTTGGCTCCAGTCTCGCCTGTACTGCAGGCAAGCGCGACACAATCGATGATGATGTTCTTGCGGTCGAGGCCGTGCTTCTCCGCCTTCTCGATGATCTTTCTCGCGATCTGTACTCTCTTCTCCGATGTCTGAGGGATCCCCGTATCGTCGATGCACAATCCGACAAGTGCGGCACCGTATTCGGCCGCGAGGGGAACGACAACATCCATCCTCTTCTCTTCGCCCGTGGTCGAGTTGATTCCAGGCCTGCCCTTCACGTTCTTCAGCGCGACTGCGAGAACCTCAGGGTTTGAGGTATCGATCCAGAGTGGGGCTTCTACAGCTCCCTGAACGATCCTCAGTGCTTCGAGCATCGCGTGCTTCTCGTCAATCCCCGGAACACCAACGTTGATGTCAAGGATGTCGGCACCATTCTGAACCTGCTTCCTGGCCTCACCTTCGAGAATGTCAAATTCACCAGACTTCAGCTTCGCTATCAGTTCCTTCCGGTTTGTCGGGTTGATTCTCTCACCGACGATCACTGGCGTCCTGCCAGCTCCAATCTTTACGGTCTTTCCAGTTCCCTTGAGCTCTATCACGGGCACGACTACATGGGGCATTTCTCAAGTCTCCTTCGAAGGTGGATTGCCTTTTCATTGAAAAACCTTCCTACAGCGTCTCCCGCTCAGATGGCTTCTTTCCATGCGCGTTCTCCCAAGCGCGTGTCGTCATTTTTATCTGTACGCGTTGAATACAACTTCCCGTGGAGAAAACGGCACCCGAGTGGAATCGAGGCCAACGTCCTCCGAAAAAACGAAACCTTAATTAGGGAGGCGGGTATGCCGATTCAATCTGAAGCGGAAAAAGCGTTTGTCGAATTGACAAGCGATCCTTGTTTCCGACACAGACCCATAGGGATCAGATCCCGAAGACGAGCTATTGGGGGCATAACCAATGGAAGATGCAGTAAAGCGGCTGAAGGACGCCGTGATAAACTACGAGATGGAAACAATCGCTGACCTGGCAAAGCAAGCGCTGAAGGACGGCGTTGATCCACTCGTCGCCATCGAGAAGGGATTGGCGGAAGGAATCAAGACTGTCGGTGAGAGGTTCGGAAGGGGAGAAATCTACCTACCCGAACTGGTCATGGGCGCAGAGGCAATGAAGTCCGCATTGGCCGTGCTCGAGCCCGCTGTTCCGAAGGGACAGCACAGATCGAGCGCAGGCAAGGTCCTCATTGGGACCGTGCAGGACGACATTCACGAGATTGGCAAGAACCTCGTGGCCACGATGCTGTCTTCGAACGGTTTTGAAGTTGTGGACTTGGGCGTCAATGTCCCATCCCCCGACTTCGTCAAGAAGGCAGATGAGATCAAGCCGAGCATCATTGCGATGTCGGCACTCATGACGACGACCATGCCGAGGATGGCAGAGGTCATTGCACCGATCAAGAAGAAGAACAAGGCTGTCAAGGCCCTTGTAGGCGGAGCACCAGTCACGGACACGTACGCAAAGGAAATTGGTGCTGATGGCTACAGTGGGGACGCATCTGGCGCGGTAGATGTTGCCAAGAAACTGGTCAGGTGAGCGTAGTGGCCTTTGGCATTAAGCGGGGCGTCCGCTTCCAAATACTCAGCGAGAGCGACCTGGACAGGATTCACTGGGGCACACTCCACATACTCGAGAAGGTGGGAGTGCAGGTCGACAGCATCCCCTGCAGGAAGCTACTCAAGGACAATGGTTGTGAAGTTGACGAGAAGACGAGGATAGTAAGGATTCCGTCGCACTTGGTGGAGGAGGCGCTGACCAAGAAGAAGGCTTCTATAACGCTGGCAGCCAGGAACCCGAAGTACGATGCGAAGCTCGACATGAACCACAGCTACATGACCGCGAACGGCAACGGCGCAGTTGCGGTTGACTTCGAAACCGGCAAAAGAAGGCCGTCCACGAAAGAGGATCTTACCAAGTCTTCGAGGATCATCGACTATCTGCAGAACGTCCACATACACTGGCCGATGGTCAGCTCTACTGACCAGCAGCCGTCCGTGGTGCACTTCCATGACCTGGACGCTTCCCTGAACAACACCGAGAAGCACGTCATGTACGAGACGGGTGTGACACTGTCCGATGCGAAGGTCCTCACGGAGATGGGATACGTCGCGGCCGGAGGCGAGAAGGAGTACCGGAGAAGGCCGATCACTTCGTGCCTCCAATGTACGTATGCTCCTCTCCAGCACGATGCTGGGGTTATGGACGCGAGTCTCTACTTCGCCGAGAAGGGAGTGCCCTTGGTGTTCTTCGGCATGCCGCAGCCAGGTGCGACGGGACCAGCCACGCTGGTCGGCTCGCTCGTGGTGGGCAACGCCGAGGTACTGAGCGCGCTTACGATGACTCAGCTGTCCACACCGGGAGCATCGGTCATCTACGGCATGGGCAACGCTCCTCTGGACATGAGAACCACGATCAGAGCTGGCGGCAGCCCGGAACACGCTCTCTCGTCGGCGATGGCGACTGAACTCGCGCACTACTACGATATGCCATCGTGCGTGGGCGTCTCCGCGACGGCGAAGCAGCCGGGAGACCAGGCTGTGATGGAGTACTACACAGGCTGCGTCGGCCCATTGCTCGCAGGTGCGGATTTGATGTGCGGCATCGGCTTGCTCGAAGACTCGAGCTGCTTGTTCCTGGAACAGATCGTCATCGATGACGAGATAGTCGGTGCGATCAGCAGGCTGATCAGGGGCGAGTGGGCAAATGACGAAACAATGGCTCTGGATGTCATCGAGAAGGTCGGTCCAGGCAAGAACTTCCTTGCCCAGAAGCATACGATGCAGTACCTGAGAAGCGAGCACTTCATGCCTGGCCTCATCGACAGGCGATCTTTCGACGCATGGTCGCAGGACGGCTCGAAATCCCTGGTCGACAGGGCGAGGGAGAAGACGAAGTGGATCCTGGCCAACCACAAGGCCGCGCCACTCGAGAAGGACGTCCAGAAGAAGCTGGGCGACGTGATCGAGAAGGCGAAGAAGCCGATGTGGGGCGGGGAGTCCAAGACCCACTAAAAACTCTTGGCGGTCGGAGACGAATGCGCTCCGGCCAATCCTATCCATTTCTTTCAAGTCGCCAATCACAAAAGCGAATAGGTATGCGCAGTCAGAAGAAGGTCAGGTGCGAACTGATGGCAAACTCGATACCCGTCCGATGCAGGCGAGAAGTCCTGTCCAAGGACGGGGTTCAGAAGATACTTCAAGCAGCCCTCGAGATCCTCGAAGTCACTGGGGTAGCGGTTCGAAGCGAAAAAGCGCAGAACATACTATCTAGCGTCGGATGCTCGGTGGACAAGAAAAGCGCAGTCGTCAAGTTCCCGTCAACGCTCGTGATGGAGCTCGCCAAGAAGAATGATCGCGCAGTCACCTTCTATGGCAGGACGAGGAAGCACGATGCGAGGCTGGATTTCGAGCACGTTCACATCTGCAGTGACGGCAACGGCACGGACGCCTTGGACTTCGAGACCCGGATTCGGCGCCCTTCGAAGAAATCAGATGTTGCGAAGAGCGCTTTTGTCGCAGACGCACTCAAGGGACACGGCATCAACTGGCCAAGCGTTACTTCCCAGGACGTTCCAATGGGGACGCGCCACATCCACGACTTGCAGGCCTCGTTGGAGGGCACAGAGAAACACATCACAATCGCGACGAACACCTCTGTTTGGGAGGTTCAGGACGTGCTCGATCTGGCAGCCGCGGCAGTCGGTGGCAAGGAGGAGCTCCGAAGGAGGCCACTGATATCATCGATTCACACGAGCTTCTCACCGCTCCAAATCGAAGGCGAGAACCTCGACGCGGGTCTCGCAATGGCGGCCGCGGGCATACCGATATGCTTCTACGTGATGCCAGGACCAGGCTCTACGGGGCCAGCAACTCTCGCTGGATCTGTGGCCTTGGGTGTCGCCGAGGCGTTGGCGGGCAACACGATATTCCAGGCGCACAGACCTGGAACAGCATACGTCTTCAGCTGCGGAATCGCAAACATGGATATGAAGACCTCCACTCGCGCTGGCGGAGGACCGGAACACGGTCTCACATCTGCGGCATACGCTCAGGTCGCCCACAGCCTGGGATTCCCCGCTCTTGTCGGAGGCTTCGTGACGACCGCTAAGGAACCCGATCAGCAGGCCGCGTACGAGAAACTATCCAGCGCGGTCACGCCTATACTCGCAGGTGCAGACATGATCGCGGGGATCGGGCTTCTTGAGGACTGCAGAACCATATGGCTGGAGCAGCTGGTCATCGACAGCGAGATGTCCATGATAATCGAACGGATGGCCAAAGGGATCGACGTCGATGACGACACCCTCGCATTGGACGTGATCCACAGGGTCGGAATCGCAAAGGACTACCTCGGGCAGAGGCACACCCTTGAGCACTTCAGGACGGAGCATTTCATACCTATTGTCACGGACAGGTCCTCATTCGACACTTGGGCTGCAAAGGGCCGCAGAACCCTGGTCGACAGAGCTGGCGATGAGGTGAGAAGGATATTCAAGGAGCACCGCGTCGAGCCTGTTCGGGACGAAGTGGGCGAGACAGCGGCCAAGCTGATTAGGAAACGCATGAAGAACGTATAGTGGACGCTCACTCCTTGACCGTCGTGAAGCAAGCGGATGTCAGCGTGCGCGCCACGCCCTTGACTTCGCGCAACCTGTCGATCACGAGCTTGCCGATATCCTCCATGCTGGAACCCCTCACTTTGAGGAGCATGTCATACTCACCCGAGATCATGTGGACTTCAAAGATGCCAGGAAGGTGAGCTATGTCATCAGCGGTATCTCTTTGAGAGAGTCCCTTCTCTGGCTCGAACTGAACGAGGATGAATGCCGTGACTCCGAGTCCGAGCTGAGAGTAGTCCGGGATCGCGGTGTACTTCCTGATCACCTTCTTCTGCTCCATCTTGACTATCCGGTCGTGGACGGTTGCCCTGGGCATCTCGAGTTCCCTGGCGATGGCCTTCGTCGTCTTCCGAGAGTCCTTCATCAACTCCTCAAGGATATCCGAGTCCTTTTCATCCAACATGTCCCGTCATAATGACGGAATATGTATATTAATGTTGACTCAATTCCCGACAATAGCCGGATATTCTGTCGAAATGATGATATACCGAGCTCGCATGTCCGTCTTCTCTCCAAGGGTGAGATATGCACGACGCGCTCTCGCACATAAGATCTGAGAAGCTCAAGAACATCCTCTCTATACAGAGCACTGCACTGAAGGCGATCCACGACTACATGTACGATCACGGCGTCGTCCAGGCAATGCCGATAATCCTCTCGCCGGAGACGGACCCTCTCAATCATCCCCACTTCGACGCGTCGGTCACATACTATGGCCAGAAATTGCACATGACCAAGAGCATGATCCTTCACAAGCAGCTCTCGCTCTTGAATGATGGCATCGACAAGATATACTTCATGTCGCCGAACGTTCGGCTGGAGGAAGGCCACCTCAAGGAATCTGGCAGACACCTTTTCGAATTCACACAAGTCGATATTGAGCTCAAGAATGAGAACAAGAAGGACTTCATCAAGTTCGTGGACGAACTGCTTGCCTACGTCTTCAGGTTCGTGAAGAGAGAGCGCTCTGATGAGCTGAAAGCGCTCAACAGGGTTCTCGTCGTCCCGAGACTCCCCTTGAAGATCTACGAATCTGAGGACCTGAAGATAGAGTATGGCGAGCATTTCGAGAGCATCGTGTCGGAGAAAGCCAGGGATCCTTTCTGGATCATGAACTTCAGAAGGGAGTTCTACGACAGAGAGGACAAGAAGAAGAGAGGGTACTACCACAACTACGATGTGCTCTGGCCTGAAGGATATGGTGAAGCTCTCTCTGGAGGGGAGAGAGAGTGGGAACACAAGGAGATAGTCAGGAAGATGAACGAGCGAAAGACGGACCTCTCCAGATACGACATGTACCTCAAGGTATCGAGCCAGGGCCTGATTCCGAAGACGGTAGGCGGAGGGCTCGGGATCGAGAGAATGGTCAGGTTCCTGACCGGGCAGAAGCACATTCGGGACGTCACTCTGTTCCCCAGAGTGCCTGGGGAGAAGATTGTGTTCTAGGAGCGGACAGAGTCCTCAGACAATGCTCACAACTTTCGCACCAGTGCCAGGCACAGTGATGAACGATTCGGCTCTTAGGCCAGCCGCCTTCCTGAAGGCATCGACCATCGCCCTTCTTATCGAGACTGCCCTCCCCTGCGATATTGCGAACACCGCTGGACCGGAACCGCCGACCGACACTCCGTACGCGCCTGCCTTGAGCGCACCTTCGCGCACAGCTTCATAGCCTGGTATGAGTCGAACCCTGTAGGGAAGCGCGAGCCTGTCGTCCAGATAGGTGCCTATCATCCTCACGTTGCGTTTCATCATTGCGTGGAGCATTCCAGATGCCCAACCTACGTTGCACACTGCATCACTGATCGCAATCGAGGCTGGAAGAATCTCACGAGCCTTCCTCGTCTCGACCGAGATTTCCGGAAGGGCCACGATTATCTGGAACCTTGGAGGTCTTATCTGGATAATTGTTCTAGTCTTGACATCTGAGACTACAGTGAAACCCCCATAGATCGCAGCAGAGACATTGTCGAAATGCCGAGAGCCCGCCACAAGCTCCTCCCCCATCGCGGATGCTTCTAGAATGAGCTCCTTGTTACGTATCCCGAGTAAGGCGGCCATCGCCAGCGCACCTCCGGCGGATGACGCAGCGCTACTGCCAATGCCGCTTCCTGGCTTCATGCCCTTTCTGATGGTCATCGAGAAACCTGCATCAACACGACCACACAGTTCCGCGAGTCTCATTGCAGCATACGAGGCGGTGTTCTGATCCGGCCTGTTGGGGAGCTTGTACTTTCCCAGAATCCTGACCTCGTGCCTGCCTTTCGGAAGCCTTCGGACCGCAATCTTGTCGCAAGGGGACTCCAGACAGAGTCCGAACGAGTCGAAGCCAGGACCGAAGTTTGCTATGGTAGCGGGGGATGAAACCAGCACTCTCTCGCACGGCATTTCTCGCACCTGGCTGCATGGGCATTGTCTGCTCGAATATTAAGGTACTCCGAAGGGCGGCTCACGGACAGAATTGTGCAACACAGACGGAGCCAGACATCGCCTCGGACTCTACACAAGTACCAGCCAGCTGTGCGAAGGGCTTATATTGCCACTAATCATAGCAGGCGCACTCGGTGGGGAAGCTATGGCTGCTTCGTTCGAGATGAGATGCATTGAGTGTGGCAAGGTCCACGACATGACCAGGCCTGCCTATGCATGCACTAGCTGTGGCAACCTGCTGGAAATCGCTGTGAATCGTGACGCTGCTCTTGACCGGCTCTCCAAAGTCGACTGGAGAAGGAGACCCATCTCAGTCTGGAGATACAAGGAATTGATTCCAGTCGGGGGGAAGGCGGCTGTGTCTTCTCTCAACGAAGGTGGGACTCCTCTCATCGAGTGCCACAACCTTGCGGACGAGTTCGGAATGAAGAGCCTGAGGGTCAAGTTCGATGGCATGAACCCCACAGGATCATTCAAAGATAGAGGGATGACAGTTGGCATCACCAAGGCCAAGGAACTCGGCATGAAGACGGTGGCTTGTGCGTCAACAGGGAACACGTCGGCCTCTCTGGCAGCGTATGCAGGACTTGCGGGGTTGAGATGCGTTGTCCTGATTCCAGAAGGCAAGGTCGCGCTTGGAAAGCTCGCGCAGGCGATGATGCACGGTGCGACCGTGGTCACTGTGAAGGGCAACTTCGATCAGGCGCTGGACATCGTGATGAAGGCGTCAGCGAAACTCGGCATGTATGTCCTCAACTCTGTCAATCCATTCAGACTAGAAGGACAGAAGACCGCGGCATTCGAGATAAGTGATCAGATGAACGGCACAAGCCCAGACTACCTCTACATACCCGTCGGAAATGGGGGCAACTCCGCCGCGTATTGGAAGGGTTTTGCGGAGTACGAGTCTCTGGGACTGACGAAGGGGCTTCCAATCCTCAGAGGCATCCAGGCGGAAGGCTCTGCGCCAATCGCTCACATGTTCGAGGGCGATGCACGGGAATTGTCACCGGTGCAGAAGCCAGAGACCATCGCAACGGCCATCAGGATAGGGAATCCTGCGAACTGGAAGAAGACCGTGAGAGCCGTCAGGGAGTCGGGTGGCAGCGTATCCACCGTCACGGACCGCCAGATCCTGGAGGCTCAGAAGACCCTCGCAAAGAATGAAGGCATCTTCGCCGAACCCGCGGGTGCTGCAGCTCTTGCTGGTCTGGTAAAGGACATAGAAGCGGGCGAGATCGACAGGACCTCCAGCGTAGTCTGCGTTTCGACGGGGCACGGCTTGAAGGATCCCGATGTCGCGATATCCCAGAGCGTGAAGCCGAGAACGATCGAGGCATCTCTCGAAGCGCTCCAGAAGATTCTGCGGGGTGATTGACGTGAGGGTTCTCCTGGTTGGATTCGGAGTGGTTGGTCAGAGTTTCGTCGACCTTGTGGAAAGCGAGGCAAAGAAGCTGGACCACGACTACGGCCTTCGACCGAAGATAGTGGGGATTGTTGATAGGAAGGGGGCGGCCTTCTCACCAGCGGGCCTTGATGTCAAGAAAGCGCTCGCCTCGAAAAGGCAGTCTGGAACACTGGAGAAACTCGGACACGATGCCTATCATGAGGGGAAGACTGGTGTCGACACCATCAAGGACCTCGAATGCGAGGTCGTAGTCGAAACAACCCCAACCGAGCTCACCAAAGGCGAACCGGGCCTCAGCCACCTGAAGGCCGCCATGATGGAAGGGCGGCACGTGATATGCACGAACAAGGGTCCACTGGCAATAGCCATGCCAGCATTGATCGAACTTGCACATCACAACGGAATTGTCTTCAAGTTCAGCGGGACCGTGGGAGGGGGAACACCCGTCCTGGACTTTGCGAAGAAGTGTCTCGAGGGCAGCACGATCAAATCGATAAGCGGAATCCTGAACGGGACCTCGAACTACATCCTGAGCAGGATGACTTCCGACGGAGTCGCGATGGAGGATGCGCTGGCGGAGGCGCAGAGGCTGGGATATGCTGAAGCTGACCCAACCTATGACATCGGAGGCCTAGATACTGCATGCAAATTGGTGATCACATCGAACTACGTCTTGGGGTCGAGCATATCCATCAAAGACCTTGACATCAAAGGAATCACCAAGATCTCCCAGGAGGACATCGGGGCAGCCAAGACGCAGGGGAATGTGATCAAGCTCATAGGTAGAGTTGACACAGTGGCCAAAGTTGCCCCTCAAGAGATTCCCATGGCTCACCCCCTCAATGTGAGCGGCACGTTCAACGCAGTCTCGTTCGACACGTATCCAGCCGGAGAGGTGACCCTTGTGGGAAAGGGCGCTGGAGGGAAGGAGACAGCGAGCTCCGTGCTCAGAGATCTGATCGAGATACGGAGGACTTTCGCCCGATAGGTATTTTTGTCGGGCTCTGATTCGGGTAGGTCCAAGCATGAAAATCGTCATGAAATTCGGCGGGATCAGTATCGCAGACGGCGACAAGCTAAGAGAAGTCGGAACCCTAGTGAGGAAGTTTCACAAAGATGGTCACAAGCTAGTCGTCGTAACGTCCGCCATGCACAGCATCACAGACTCCCTCCTGGAAACCGCAAAGAAGGCATGCAGGGGGGACAAGAAAGCGGTCCACGACTTCAAGGACGCCGTTCATGCGAGGCACAGGAAAGCTGCCGAAGCGGCAATACTGAATGAACAGGTCCTGAGCAGGACGATGGCCGCCCTGAATGCCCGGGTCGACGAGCTGAACAACATACTGCTTGGCGTCGCGCACATCGGTGAATTGACGCCGCGATCCCAAGACTTCGTCATTGGATATGGGGAGAAGCTGTCCGCTCCTTTGCTCCAGGGAGTCCTCGAGGATCTCGGGATCAGGTCAAATGTGTTGACCGGGAGCGAGGCGGGAATCGTCACTGATGATCGATTCGGCGATGCTGCGCCTTTGATGAATGTCACAACGCATCAGGTAAGACAGACACTTGACCCTCTTCTGGAGGAGGGGGTCGTTCCCGTGATCAGCGGGTTCATTGCCTCGACTCAGGAGGGAGTCCAGACAACTCTGGGCAGAGGGGGCTCTGACTACACCGCATCGATAATCGGCGCTGGCATAAAGGCAGACGAGATCTGGGTCTGGAAGGACGTCGAAGGACTGATGACGGCCAATCCGAAGATCGTCAAATCGGCGAAGACGATCCGCGCCATCTCTTTCGCCGAGGCGATGGAGCTTGCGCATTTTGGCGCGGAGGTTGTTCACCCGAAGGCTCTGGAATGCGCTGCAAAATACCGAATACCATTCAGGGTGAAGAGCATCCACGACCCAGAAGGCAAGGGGACTATCATCGAGAGCGAAGTCAAAGTGAAATCCGGAGATGTCGTGAAGGCAATCACGAACATTGACGATGTGAGCCTCATCACCGTAAGTGGCGCGAGCATGGTAGGGACGCCGAGGCTGGCCGCAAAGGTGTTGCAGATCCTGACGGATGAGGGCATAGACGTCCTCATGATCTCGCAAAGTTCGTCAGAGGAGAGCATAACGCTTGCGATACCGAAGGCGAGTGGCGGGAAGGCTCAGAATGCGCTGGAGTTGTCCCTTCTGGGTTCGAAAGAGGTGAGAGAAGTCGCGATAGAGGAGAGCCTGAGCATCGTCGCCGTCGTGGGGGCGGGCATGAGGGGCACACCCGGAGTCGCGGCACGAGTTTTCGGCACCATGGCCGGGAACGATGTGAACATACGAGCTATCGCCCAGGGTTCGTCGGAATTAAACATATCATTCATAGTCAAGAAGGTGGACGCCAGGAAGGCCGTAGAGGCGTTGCACACGGATTTCAAGCTAGGTGGGTGAACATGTCCAAGATCCATGAAAGCGTCCAACTCAGGAGCGACTCGATGAGGAAGGGGCTCTCTAGGGCGCCTGCGAGAGGGCTCCTAAGGGCTCTGGGGATGAAAGACGCTGATTTGGAGAAGCCGATGATTGCGATCGCCAACTCGTTCAACACCATTGTGCCAGGCCATATGCACCTGAACAGACTCGTTAACGAAGTGAAGAAGGGGGTCGAGGAGGCTGGGGGTGTCTCCTATGAGTTTGGTGTCCCTGGCATCTGTGACGGCATAGCCATGGGACTTGATGGCATGAGGTACTCCCTGCCCTCAAGGGAGATTGTTGCTGACGGAATCGAGGCAATGGTCGAGGCCCATGTGGCGGATGGATGGGTGGGAGTGACCAACTGTGACAAGATCACGCCAGGGATGTTGATGGCCTGTGGGCGAATCAACATACCATCCGTGATGCTCACCGGGGGTCCGATGGTCCCTGGAGTGTACAAAGATAGGAAACTCGATGTGATCTCCATCTTCGAGGCAGTTGGGGAACTCAAGGCTGGAAAGCTGACCGAAAGTGAGTTCGAAGAAATCGAGAAGAGGGCATGTCCTGGACCAGGATCGTGTTCAGGCTTGTTCACAGCCAACACTATGGCATGTCTAACCGAAGCTCTGGGACTGAGCATCTCGGGATGCGCATCATCACACGCAATCTCCGAAGGCAAGCTCGACATAGCACGGAGGACTGGGGCGCTTGCCGTCGATCTAGTGCGTAAGGGCAACAAGCCTCGCGACATCGTGACCCGGGATAGCTTCGAGAACGCTCTCAGAGTGGACAACGCGATCGGGGGATCCACAAACACGTGCCTCCACCTAATGGCGATAGCGAAGGAGTTCGGCGTTCAGATTGAACTGGACCTCTTCGACAGGATTTCGAAAGATACCAAGCACATAGTGGCGCTGAAGCCAGGTGGAGAGCATTTCATGGCCGATCTGGACAGGGCCGGAGGAATCCCAGCGGTGCTTTCCAGGCTTTCTTCCAAGCTCAAGGACGCCCGAACTGTTGAGGGGAAGACCATCTTGGATATCGCGCGGTCATCACCCGTGAAGGACCAGGACGTCGTGAGAGATCTCAACAACGCATATCACGAAGAGGGTGGCATCGCAATCCTGTGGGGCAATTTGGCCGAGGAGGGATGCGTGGTAAAACAGTCCGCGGTCGTTGCGTCGATGAGGAAGTTCGAGGGACCCGCCAAGGTCTTCGATTCTGAGAAGGATGCAACCGACTCCATGCTCGCTGGCAAAATCAAGGCCGGCGATGCTGTGGTCGTTCGCTACCAAGGACCGAAAGGAGCCCCTGGCATGCCGGAGATGCTCAGTCTGACCGCAATCCTCGCTGGTATGGGACTAAGCGATTCGGTCGCATTAGTGACAGACGGCCGATTCTCAGGAGGAACAAGAGGATTGTCAATCGGCCACGTCTCTCCGGAGGCATATGTTGGAGGAGCGCTCGGGGCGATTCGAGACAAAGATGTGGTGAGAATCGACTTGGACAACAGGGAGATAGAGGTCTTGATTTCTCAGAAGGAGATAAGATCGAGGCTCAAGGATAGACGGATTCCTAGGGCCAAAGTCACGGGATTCCTCCAGAGATATAGAGACATGGTCAGCTCAGCCAGCCAAGGCGCAGTTCTGGAATCCCAGGGTTGAGCGAACGCTTGAGCGTTCGTTCTGGGCTTCTGGAAGACACAGGGACTCAGGAGGTCTTCCCGTGGAGGAACCCAACTCGGCGCAGCAACCCCTTGTTGCAATTGACGGGGTGAGCACGGATTCCTTGCCGTCCTCTTGACCAGCAGTCAATTTGAATTATGTGAACAGCACTGTCGCCCAACTGGCGAATATGGCCAACACTCTATGCAGGATTGAGAAGGAGATCACGATTGCGCTTGTGGCTATGCTGACGATCCCATTGCTTGTCTTGCTTTCGACGAGCGCGTCAGCGTCTCCAGGACCGATCGCCTTGTCTCCACGTGGCGATTCCTTCATCGCTCCACATTTCTCGAGCAACAAGCTCGCATTCAGTGCACTTGGATCTCCTGAACCTGGGTTTGATGATACGAGCGAATTCATGATAGGGAGTCTCAGCGTGGACCTGATCTTCTTGGAAAGTGACGGAACTATCGACCCCAAGACTGAGACATGGACAGATACAATGAAGACCGACGTCTATGACGGAGTGCGAGCTGGCGTGAACTGGTGGGCGACACATCCTCTTGGTCCCCAATTCAATTTCACCCTACATTCAAGGACGGTAACCACAGGCTATGAACCTATCAACAGGCCCCAGACCGACGAGAGGCTTTGGATCAATGCGACCTTGACTGAGATGGGCTATTCCTCGGGAGACTATTTTTATCAAACCAGTTCTTATATAAATGACATGCGCGCATTGGACGGAAACGACTGGGGGTACGTCATCTTCATGGTCAACAGCCTCAACGACGTGGACGGAAGGTTCAGCGACGGGTTATATTTCGGCTACTCCTATCTGGGCGGCCCCTTCACGGTCATGACCTACGACAATGACGGCTGGGGAATCGCCAGGATGAACCTCATCACCGCTCATGAGATGGGACATATCTTCTACGCCACAGATGAGTACGATCACATACCCCAGTTCAGCGGCTACCTGGATTCCCTGGAGATTGAGGGCTCCGGCTGCATAATGGATACTCCCACCAACCTCCAGATATCAGATGGAACTCTCCATCAGATCGGTTGGTATGACAGCGACAGTGATGGCGTTTTTGACATCGTCGACACTCAACCGGAGGTCACTTTCGTTTCCATCCCCCTCCAGTACTCGAATTCCTCGCTGGCCAACTATTCCGGCACTGCTTCAGTAGTACCATACCCAAATCGCAACCCATTGGGACCCGGAAACGATGTCACAGTCGCAAGGATATCCCAAGTGTATTACAACCTTGACGGTTCTGGTTGGATACCCGCAAGCGCCTCTGATGGGGCTTACGATCAGACGACGGAGACCTTCAATTTCTCCTTTGTTCCAACGGCCGGATTTCACTTGGTGTCAGCAATGGCCGTGACCGATCAGGGTGTCTACGGCGGTTCAAATGCACACGATGATTTCTATGCAGATCGGACCGAGCCGATTTCTTCGGCTCAACCTCTGCCCACATACACGAACTCGACCACCTTCACCGTCCAAGGAAACGCGAGCGACGATCTGGGCCTGAGTTCTGTGGAACTCTGGTATTCGCTAGACGGCGGAAGCTACTCACCCTACTCAACGCTGTTCACACCCCCATGGCAATGGCAATTCCTATCTAGCATGACAGGCGGGGAAGGATCCTACGACATCTACACAGTGGCCACGGACATCGCAGGGAATCGGGAGACCATACCAAGCGTGCCAGATGCGAACACGGTAGTTGACACTACGAAGCCAATCTCGACTGCCGCGAGCCTCCCCTCATTATCCAATTCATCGGACATTGTGGTATCAGCTACGGCATCAGACGCGGCAGGAATCGCCTCGATAGAACTGTGGTATTCCTCGCCAGGCGAGACGTGGAGGTCATACGGCACCATCGATGCTCCTCCTTGGCAATGGTCCCTGAATACGGCCCATTTCGGGGGGGACGGTCACTATGATTTCTTCACTCGCGCTAGAGACAACGCAGGCAACTATGAAGACTACCGGTTCTTGAACCCCGATGCTTCGACGACGAGAGACACCGTTGCCCCGAGCACATCGACTGAAATCACGGGATCGCAGAGTCCGAGTGGCTGGTACACTTCCGATGTGAATGTCAGTCTGTCCAGCCATGATCAGACGAGCGGAGTGGCGTCCTCTTACTATCGCATTGATTCCGGAGCTTGGGAGACCTACTCGGCGCAGTTCAATCTGACAGAGGAAGGGACTCATGTGATTGAGTACTACTCAAGAGACAATGCGGGCAACTCAGAAGCCCTCAGGGCAGTACAAGTGGAAATGGACAGGACCGGCCCAGTCACGAGGATTCTTGCAGCCGGAAGCGTTGGCACCAATAGCTGGTTCGACGGAGCTGTCACAATCACCCTGGAGGCGAATGACAATCTCAGTGGGCCTGGTGGAATCTATTATCGATTTGGCAATGGCGGTTTCACCGAATTCGACGGGCTCATAGCGAATCTCGCCGATGGATTGTATACACTCGAATGCTTCTCAGTTGATTCTGCTGGAAACAATGGGACTCATGCATTTCTCCAATTGAAGATCGATGCAACAGCTCCCAGCATAGCGAATGCGACTTCTTCATTCCACGCCACTGACTCAATGGTGACCATCTCCTGGACAGGCAATGACAACTTGTCCGGCATAGATCACTATGAAGTGATCATCGATGATGGCCATCCATCCAGTGTTGGGAGCCTTGCGGAAGCCGTTCTGACTCTCCGAGATGGCACGCATACGATCACGATCGTCGCAATCGATTCCGCGGGAAACATGGCCACAAGATCAATCAGCGTGTCAGTCGACACGAATCCGTTGAGCACGAGCGGCCCAGTCGGACCGTGGCTGGACATTGTGATCTTTGCTGCAATCGTGGGCGTACTGTTGGTCCTGTTCATGTTCAAGCGTCGCAGGAAGGCCGAATGAGGATGACGAGGCCCATCAAAACCGTGTCCCTCGGAAAGATTCTTGACCTTCAAGACAGTTGACCTGGTCAGGCTCGAATGATACGTGTTGGGTGCCGATCGTGACCGAGATTGCGGATTTCGTGTTCGAGATACTGCCCGGCCTCATCGGCTTGGTGGTCGTATCCTACGTATTCATTACGGTATACACCTTGAAGGCACGATTCTTCGAGGTCGTGCGCAGTTGGCTTGTTCTCCTATTTGCGGTGTCCTTGATGGTGCTCTGGATTCTGGAGATCGCCGCCGACGCACACTTTGGATGGTCGGTGGATACGCACGCATCCGTAGATCTCACATTCATCGTTGTCTCTATCTGGCTCTCACTTTCGGCCGTTCTCCTAACCACAGTCTACTCCAAATACAGTTCGGTCGAGCACTTCAAGGCTTGGCTACGACGGCACCCTCTGAACCTGATAACAGGCTGGGGGATGCTTGGCGCTGCGCTCGTCGTCCTCGTCTGGACAAGTGATCTAGAGGATGCGGATAGCCTGGAGCGGAACCCATGGGTCCTGGTCGCGGTCAGTGCCTACTTCGTTGCGAGCGTGGTTCTGGATATCCTGTTGCCGGTCTTGGAATCGAGAAAGGGCACGACTGCAAGACTGGACGTAGCCGGCCGAAGAAGCTTGCTTCTACTTGCTGTGACCTGGACGGGCATACCGGCAACAGAGCTCGTCCTCGATGTGATACTGAACATTGGGAAGGGCTACGAAGAGTACAACCCATACTCTTGGATCATGGTTGCCTTGTTTCTCGTTGCAGCTAGAACAGTAAGGGGCGCTGGATTCCTTGCCATCACTGTGGACGGGGAGGCCGAAACGAACAGGAGAGATGGATTCAGGAACTTCGACATTCCACGAGGAGTCTACCTCATCTATGACGACAAGCCTGATTCGGCGTTCAGTCTGTTCTCAGATCTTGTCAGCCTTCCCTTGAGGCCTGATGCCGAGATCCCTTCGAAGGAGGATTCCGCATCTGCCACGCTCGAATTCCTCATCCCACGTGGCCTCGTGGTCACACGCGAGTTTCCAGACAACGTTAGGAAACAACGGAACCTGCAGGTGACGCCCATCATTTGGCTGACCGAATCACCGGGGGAGCGAAGGGTCGCACCGACTAGTCTGGCCGTCCTAACGGACACTGTGATACGGTTCATGGAGACGAATCCGAACAGCATAGTCCTGATGGAAGGGATCGAGTACATAATGACATTCAATGAGTTCAGAAAGGTCCTGAGATCTCTCGATTCCCTGAATGAGATCGCGTGGATAACGAAAGCCCGACTTCTGGTCGCCGTGCATCCCAAGGCCTTCGATGACAAAGACTTAGCGATGTTGGAGAGAGACCGGACCATACTCAGGGGCGCATCTGGAATAGACGAGCTGAAGAATGAGTCAATGGTCTCCGGTGCCCCGAGATAGGGCCCGCTGCGGATCGACTGTCTGCACACTGACAGGAGATTTTATTTGCACCTGCGCGGATGCGGGTCGGGCGGCGGGAAGAAGGCGTTGCCTCTCGACCTGCCATCCGATAGGGGAGGAGAATCGATTGAAGAAATCATCATTAGCGTCAGCAATTGCATTGCTGTTCGTGATGCCGGCCTTGATGCTGTCCGCGACGACGGTTGCCGGGGATAGCAGGGCGATGTGGACGGTCATGGTCTACATCGATGCAGACAATAACCTCGAGCCGTTCGGAATCTCGAACTTGCAGATGCTGGAGAGCGTGGGATCGAGTGCGAATGTCAAGTTCGTGGTCCTGATGGACACCTACTCGGGGCCTGCCTATCTGAGACTGGTAACAAAGACCGATCAGAAACAAGTAGCCTGGGGAGAGGTCGACATGGCGAACCCAGCGACGATGGCGAAGTTCATCCAAGAAGCAAAGAGGATTGCGCCCGCCGAGAGGTACGCATTCGTATCATGGGACCACGGAGCGGGCTGGAGAGGCCTCAACTGGGATGACACAACGGAGCTGCAGACTGGTGCCTCGGCATATATGGATATGAAGGAACTCAGGACAGCTATCGTTGATGGAGGCGTCGTATTCGATGTGTTCGCGTTTGACCAATGCCTGATGGCTCAACCCGAAGTCGCCTACCAGCTGGATGGATGGGTCAAGTATGCAGTCTTCAGCGAGGAGACAATCTACGGTCAGGGATTCCCATATGACGTGATTGCGTCTGATCTCGTGGCGCAGCCTGGATTGGATGGCGTCGGATTGTCGAAGCTGATCGTCAATGACTTCGCGCACTACTACAACTCATTGACGTGGGCGAACGACTGGACGATAAGCGCGTTCGACATGAACTACATGGATGATCTGACATCGGCGGTCAAGGCGCTGGCGACGTCTTCGCTCGCGGTCATCGACACGTACAGGAGTCAGTTCAAGAACGATCTGGTTGGCTCGCTGAACTACTACTATCACTACTATTCGGACCTCGAGGGATATGCAATCCATGTCGCGGAGGACAAAGCCATAAAGGACCCGGCTGTGACTGACGCTGCACGCAAGGTAATCTCTGCCATCGACGGAGGGATCGTGCTCACGGTGAACAGCAAGCACAATCTCGATTCGCACGGGATCTCAATCTACTTCCCGTCGTACAAGAGCAGTCTGTACGGGTACAAGGCGGCGTACGAGAACGTGCCGTTCGCAATCGAGTCTGGGTGGCTGGACTTCCTGAAGGCCTTCGCGGCGAGCAAGTGAATGCCAACCCACTGAGAGAGACTCAAGAAAACATGAAGACGCCCGAATAGGGCCTCTTCTGCCTTCTTTTCATTCATGCATCGGTAGCGCGTCTGTGTCGATCGCAGGTGACACATGAATGAGTTCTAGCGAAAGAGAACCCTGCGGCCAGTAGCAGTATATCAGGTCACAATTGAGTCTGACAGCTGTTCGATTGTAGCATTTAAGAACATATCAAATTCGAATATAGTCCAGGCTGGCACCGGAAGGAAACTCGCTCTCAGTCTATCCGCTCTCCGCGCTCTTGTAGGAACCGAGTATCTTGACGAAGGCGCCTGTCTTAAGGAGGCCCCCAATTGCGGCATGGCAGTTTGGATCGTCCATGCTTCCCTCGAAATCCGCATAGAACACGTAGACCCATGGCTTGTTCTTCCTTGGCCTGGATTCGAGCTTCGAGAGGTTGACATTGCGCGAGGCGAATTCGCCAAGGCATTTGTGAAGCGCTCCAGGTGCGTTCTTCGTGGCGAACACAATGGAGGTCTTGTTCGCACCATCAACAGGTCCAGGGTTCTTCTCGAGCACGAAAAAGCGTGTGACGTTGACGTCCTCGCTCTGGATGTCCTCTCTCAGAGTTCTCAACCCATACACGCTTGCTGCACGCTTGCTCGCGATGGCCGCGACGTCCGTTCGTTTGGATTCGGAAACGATCCTCGCACTGCCTGCGGTGTCGTAGGATGGGATGACTTTCCATCCAGGGTGATTCGCGAGGAACTTCCTGCATTGACCAAGGGCTTGCGGATGGCTGATCACCTCTTTGATGGTCTCCATCGACGCATCGCCGTACACCATCAGGTAGTGCTTGACAGGCACGATCGCCTCACCTGAGACCGTCAAGTCATGATCGAACAGGAGATCATTCACCTGAGCCACACTGCCCTCGATCGAGTTCTCCACGGGGACCATGGCATGGGTGACACTGTCGTCCTCGACTGCCTCGAAGACCGATTGGAAGTCAGGCGTGGGCTTCGTCTTCACCTTGCTCCCAAAGTACTTGAAGCAGGCGTCTTCCGAGTATGCCCCTCGCTCTCCCTGGAAAGCCACCAAAGGATCCTTGCTCAAGAGTATCAAGCGCAGTACCTTGAACGAGGTATTTCTAATCTTCCAAAACATGCGAATGAGGCTTGACTGTACAGAACTGTCCAGCCAGCACACCGATTCCAGCTACTATCCAGAGCCGCAAACATTTATATCGGTTCAGGCCATGAGGAGACTTGTCACGCCTTAGCAGGGTGTGGCTCTACTGTACACGGAGGTTAGGAATGCTGCACGAGAGCAACGGTTTGCTTATTCTGCCCTTGGGGCTGCTTATCCTAGCCTAAGGGCTGCAGTGAAAGTTTTTGGAGAGTGTTTTGATGCCAACACAAACTCCGAGTGAGACTGCTCGAGAAACAACGGAACCCGCATTCAAGATACCCGATACGGGGGTATTCGTGAGTGAGTACAACAAGAAGATATTCGCCGCGACAAGGATGCCGGAGACGGTCAAGATCCTTGACACCACCTTGAGGGACGGAGAGCAGACGCCGAACGTGGCGCTTTCAAGCGAGGACAAAGTCAAGATCGCACAAGCGCTGGATGAGCTGGGCGTCGACATCATAGAGGCTGGGTTCCCAATCAATTCCGAAGGCGAAGCAGATGCCGTCAGGAGAATAGCTGGCTCGGGACTGAAGAGCGAGATATGCGCTTTGTGCAGGGCGAGCCCGGCAGACATCGATGCAGCGCTCGCATGTGATGTTGATTCTGTTCATATCTTCCTCGCGACCTCCAAAGTACATCTGGAGAAGAAGCTGAAGATCACGCAAGAAGAAGCACGAGACAAGGCCGTAACAGCAGTTCAGTATGGCAAGGACCACGGACTGACGGTCGAGTTCAGCTGCGAGGATGGGACGAGAACCGAGCTTGATTTCCTCAATGTTGTTCACAAGGCCATACAAGAGGTTGGCGTGGACAGGATAGACATCCCCGACACCGTGGGTGTGATGACTCCCACTGCCATGACACAGTTCGTTGCGGAGATCAAGAGGAATGTGAAGGTGCCTTTGGCCGTCCACTGCCATGACGATTTCGGAATGTCGGTGGCCAACTCGTTGGCCGGCGTGCTTGGCGGAGCTGAGGAAGTGCACTGCACAATAAACGGTCTGGGAGAGCGCGCAGGAAACGCTGCGCTCGAGGAAGTCGTGATGGGCCTCCAGGCATTCTACAACGTAAAGACCAATATCAACACAAGGAAGATGGCTTTCGTTTCCAGGCTCGTTTCCCAGCTGACAGGAATCGCGGTCCAACCGAACAAAGCAATAGTCGGGGAGAACGCGTTCTCGCACGAATCTGGCATCCACGTCCACGGAGTGCTGAGCGACGGATCGACCTACGAGCCTATGCGGCCGGAGATCGTTGGGAAGGAGAGAACCTTCGTCGTGGGAAAGCACTCGGGCGTCCACGCAGTCCAGAACAAGCTCAGGGAATATGGCCTTGAGCTCAACCACGACCAGATGAAAGAGGTCGTCGCGAGGGTCAAGAAGTGGGCCGAGTCCGGAAAGAAACTGGACGACGCCGAGTTGCTTGCGGTTGCTTACGATGTCATCGGTCAGGAGGCAGCCCCTGCAATCAAGCTTGAGGAGTTCACAGTCTTCACCGGACTGAACTTCACGCCGACTGCCACGGTCGTTCTGAACATCGACGGAGAGAACAGACGTGCCTCTGAAACTGGAGTGGGTCCGATAGACGCGAGCGTGAGCGCGATAAGGGCAGCAGTCTCGAAGAACATCGTGCTCAAGGAGTATCGGCTGGAGGCCATCACAGGAGGTTCGAATGCACTGTGCGAGGTGACTGTGAAGCTCGGGGACAGCGAGGATGCGCAGCTTCTATCGCTCGGCAAGAGCGTCGGCTCGGACATCGTTACGACGAGCGTGGACGCAATGGTTGAGGGCTTGAACAGACTGTGGGTTCGAAAACTAGGTGTCTGCAACGGGAAGGAGAAGAAGAGGGCATACTGACCCGCGGAGTCATCTGCAGAGGTGGATTGAGTGAGCAAGACAATCGCTGAGAAGATACTGTCCGCGAAATCTGGCAAGGACGTCCATGCCGGAGAGATCGTGGAGGCGCAAGTGGACTACGTCATGGTCAACGATATCACCGGACCAGCGGCCTTCGATGAGTTCGAAGGTCTGTGCGCACCAATCATCGGAAAGAAGGTCGTCCTGATTCCAGATCACTATGTTCCGAACAAGGATGTGGCCTCCGCGAAGCAAGCCAAGAAGATGAGGGATTTTGCCCGTAAGCACCACATCAAGAACTACTACGAAGTCGGCTCCGGCGGCGTGTGCCACCAGCTCATGATAGAGCAAGGATTCGTTGCTCCTGGAAGACTCATAGTTGGAGCTGATTCGCACACATGCTCCTACGGCGCACTGGGAGCTTTCGCAACTGGAATTGGGAGCACCGAGGCGGCCACCGTCTTCGCCAGAGGAGTCCTTTGGTTCAAAGTGCCGGAATCGATGAAATTCACGATCGACGGGAAGCTCGGCAAACATGTGTCCGGAAAAGACGTCATATTAACAATCATCGGGGACGTCGGCGTTGAGGGAGCTCTGTACTCGTCCATGGAGGTTCAGGGCAGTTCGATATCCTCCCTTCCAGTCTCTGACAGAATCACCATCTCGAACATGGGCATCGAGGCCGGGGCAAAAGCGTGCATAATTCCGCCAGATGCAAAGGTGGACGCATACCTTGGCAAGAGGGTGAAGGGGACTTACAGACACGTTCTGGCCGACCTGAATGCGACGTATTCCGACACCAGGGAGTATGACGGCAAGGAAATCGTCCCGCTAGTCGCGAAGCCATTCCTGCCGAGCAATGTAGCTCCGGCAAGTGAGGTCAATGTCTTGATTGACCAAGCCTACCTTGGCTCGTGCACAAACGGACGAATCGAAGACCTAAGAGTCGCGGCGAGGATTGTGAATGGCAGGAAGGTGAAGCCTGGAGTGCGGATGATAGTCGTCCCTGCTACAAAAGAGGTGTTCGATCAAGCGATGAAGGAAGGGCTTCTCAAGATATTCTCAGATGCAGGAGCATTTGTCTCCGGGCCCACATGCGGTGCGTGTTTGGGAGGATACATGGGAGTCCTCGCCCCTGGAGAGAGATGTGTGAGCAGCACCAACAGGAACTTCGTCGGCAGAATGGGTGCGAAGGACTCTGAAGTCTACCTTGCGAGCCCTGCAGTCGTAGCAGCCAGCGCGATCAAAGGGAGGATCGTCGACCCGTCTGAGGTGGTGAGATGAAGACCATCTTGACGGGGAAGGCCTGGGTCTTCGGAGACAACATCGACACGGACCAGATCATCCCTGCCGAGTACCTGGTTACTATGGACAACTCCGAGTTGGCAAAGCATGCATTCGAAACGGCAAAGCCAGAATTCGTCAAGAACGTGCGCCCAGGCGACATTGTCATTGCAGGGCGCAACTTCGGATGCGGTTCCAGCAGAGAGCATGCTCCCAGAGCGCTTATGGGCGCAGGCGTGACTTGCGTGGTCGCTGAATCCTTTGCCCGGATATTCTTCAGAAACGCCATCAACATCGGCCTCCCTGTGATAGAGGCGAAGCTCCCTGCGTCAGAAGCAGATGACATCACGGTCAACCTGAAGGATGGATGGGTCGAGAACCGGAAGTCTGGAAAGAGAACGGAGTTTGCCGCGTACGCCCCATTCATCATGGAACTTATCGAGAAGGGTGGGCTCGTGCCATACACCAAAGAGGTGCTCGGATGCAGAAGATAGGGGTCATACCGGGAGACGGAATCGGCCCTGAAGTCATCAAGGAAGCGAGGAAGGTTCTCGATGCTGTTGCGGAGAAACGCAACCTGTCGTTCGAATACGAGGAATTTCCAGTCGGGGCCAATCACTATCTCGACACTGGTGAAGTGCTTTCTGACGAGACCATCCAGAGGCTATCGAGGAAGGACTCGATCCTTCTTGGCGCCATGGGCGATCCGCGGGTGAAACCCGGTATCCTTGAGAAAGGAGCCTTGCTAAGGCTGCGCTTCCATTTCGACCAGTACATCAATCTCAGGCCCGTGAGATTGTACGACGGCGTCCCATGCCCATTGGCCGGAGAGGGAAGGAGGATAGACATGACTTTCGTCCGGGAGAACACCGAGGACTTCTATGTGAGTCTGGGCAACAGAGTGAAGAAAGGCCTCTCGATGTCGTCCCTTTCCCTGATCAGAAAGACTTACGAGGCCAAGTTCGATGTCGGCGTGGATCTCACGGACGAGGACGAACTCGCGTTTCAGATCGGCGTCATCACAAAGCATGGCGCGAAACGCGTCATGGACTATGCTTTCCAGCTCGCCAAGAAGGATGGGATAGACTTGGTCACAGCTGTCGACAAGGCCAACGTCCTGACGGAGATGTACGGCATCTGGAGAGAGGCGGCAGAGGAGGCGTCAGCGAAGTACGGCGTCGCCAAGGAGTTCCAATATGTGGACGCTGTGGCGCTCCACATGGTGAGGAACCCGGAGAGATTCAGACTGCTCGTCACCCCCAACCTGTTCGGGGACATACTCACCGATCTGGGAGCAGCACTGCAGGGAGGACTCGGGCTGGCTCCATCGGGAAACATCAACCCAGCTGGCATAAGCATGTTCGAGCCCGTTCACGGCTCAGCACCCGACATCGCTGGCAGAGGCATGGCCAACCCCATGGGCGCAGTGCTCTCAGCTTCACTTATGCTGGAGACTCTTGGGCATGAGGAAGCCGCAGCTGACATCGAGAGGGCAGTGAAGGACACCCTCAGATCCGGCAGGTTCAGAACCCCAGACATGGGCGGAAAGACCACTACCCACGCGATGGGAGATGCAATCGTAGAGAAGCTGAAACACAAGTGAGCTTTCTCAAAGCCGCATCGACAGTCGCCCGTCCCCTTGAGGGAGAGTTTCCATGAGCCTGCCTTTCGCATGCTTTTTAGGGATAGTTATAAGTACGCACAATCAGATTTGAAGCAAAACAGAACAGCTAGGTGGATGGGATGACACAGCAAGTTCTGCCTCTCCAGAAGGAGAAGGCTATCGAGATTGGAGAATTCTTATCGAACAATGTGTCAAGGGCGGTGGTCTACACGCTACTGCATAAACAGCCCTTGACGAGGAAGGAGATTGAGAGAAGCCCTCTCACAGACTCTATGAGAAGGCTTTCCTTGAGCGCGCAGACGAGGCCGCTGAAGGACAAGAGCAGTGTCCAGATGCGCACGCTCCTCGCGAAGGGGGTTGACTGTGGCGTGTTGCTCCCCATCAATTCGAAGAGACAGAACTACTACTTCCTCAACTCCGATCTGAGAATAGAACCCGCGCCCATCAGGGAGCCTTTGGAACCTTCAGACGAGGTTGCGCTCCTGGCATTTCTTGACAGATCATACTCGCACACGCCTGGTCAGGCAGTCCTCCCTGGGTGGGGTACGGCTGCGGACCACACAATCTTGCCTGTTCCTTACATAGACACACCGAAGACTTTCGTTCTCTGGCTCAGCTGGCTCATCACTCCCACCAGGAGACAGGTCCTGGGCCACATCGCTGCATCTGGCGCGACGACAAGGCCGAAGCTGCGGTCCGAACTCGGATTCTGGGCGGACAGGATCGTGGCGAAGGAAGGATTGCCCTCCGGTGTCCTCGAGAGAGACAATGACCAGATTCGGTACCAGTTCTCCACGTTTTCGTTCTCGAAGCTGAAGACCAAAAGAGAGGACGAGGGCAAGAAGAAATCGTGGACGGCCTTCCCGCCGTCGTTCTGGCTCACGAGGACTTACGAACCACTTAGATGCATTGTGGGAGCCTCGAGATACCTTGGAGACAAGAAGCCGGAGAACACACCAGCTGCCATTCTCGAAGAACTTGCGAAGGAGAATCCCACAATAGTCGAGAAGAACAGGCGAGAGTTCCTGGAGGTCAACTTCCTCGAGCGGATGAGCTTCTACGCCGTCTACCACTCATCTGGAGATACGTCTGTCCGCATATCCGCAGACTCACTCGTTCCTGAGAAGGTAACCTACAATGCACCTGAACACCCGCTTGTCTGGATATCGAGAACCGATGAGGATCACGCCGGGGCCAGATTGGATTTCAAGCACGAAGCAGCGCTCATGTTGATTGCAGCGAAGGGCAAGGAGGAGCAGGTCGCGCTTCTCGAGAAGATGCTCAAGGATCTCGCGGATGAGAGAATCGGCAAGATCATCGAGGGGCATGAGAAAAGGCTGGAGAAGGACCTCACCAACCTCAGGGCGCAGTCCTATGGACTGGGAACGGAGTCAATTACCGCAGTAGCTGGCCTGGAACTGGGCAGGGAAGAAATCCTCACGGAGAAGAAGTACTTCGAGAAGTTCATGGATACCCTCATACCTGGCTCTATAACAAGGAAGAGGAAACTTGAGACCGAGGAGCTACTAGCGGCAATGGAGAAGGAACGGGAAGCGCCCCCCAAACCTGAAGAACCCGAGAAGAAACAGGAATAGCATGGTCCCGGCAGCACGCCTCATCCTTCCATTAGCGGTCGAACCAGCGCAGAATCAAGCCCCAGGAATCAGAATGCCAGCATCGAACAATAAAGTTCTTCAACCTCTATGACATAAGGCCATCATAAGCAGATACATAAGCAACAATAAGAAAACATAAGTAGTAACTAATATGTAACTTATGGATGTGCAAAATGCTCACCCCCCGCGAAACGGAGATTCTGGAAATACTGAATAGGGGAATCCATTCGCCCACCATACTTGCAGCTGAGCTGAAGATCACCCAATCCGGGGCGACCCAGGCACTTCAGAAACTCGAGAAGAAGGGCATTGTCACGAGGACGAAGGTTGGACGGAACGTTTTCTATCGTCCGAACGAGGAGGAGAAGGTCAAGCCAGTCCTCGAGACTAACGAAGACCTTGAGCTGATAAGGGAATCCTACCACTCCCTCTCCAAAGTGTGGTCTCATCTCCTGCGACTCGACTTGACCCACGACGAACTGGCGAAGGTTCGGGACGCGAGGAATCTTCTGGAGGAGATTCTGGTTAGGAGAGGGAAGAATCTAGACTGAAACCAGACATACCGGATGGAGAAGGCAATTCGGAATCGTGCCTACTTGAGAACACTCTGAGCTTTCTGGATGTCGTCAACGGTCAGGGCGATCTCGGTTGCGTCTCCGTCTTTTCCCAGAATGTAGATGGAATCGACATTGACCATCGCCCTGGCGAGCTTCTTGGCAATCTTGCCAAGTTCACCTGGCCGGTCCTGCATCCTGACTGCAATGACGTCTTTGAGATCGTAGCCAATCCCGGACCTGGCAAGGGCAGACTTGGTCGTCGTCTCGTCATCTGTCACAATCCTGATCATGGGTTTCTCGCTTCCGCGTTCACTGGATATCGCTCGGATGTTGACACCCTGGTCGCCAAGCATCTCGCAGACCTTGGCGAGCTCGCCCGGTTTGTTCTGGACGTAGACGTCGAATTCCTTCAATTCGAATTCACCTGCTGACCCTATCAAAGGACCAGAATAAAAAGGGTTTCGACAGGGGGTTCTATAGCTGGGCACTCAATCAGGCGCAGAAGGCAGCTGGACCTTCTGTGTAACCCACCAATATGCCAGATAGGTGGCCAGTCCCGTCGCTGCGAACATTACTGAAAGAGTCCAAAGCTGCAAACGCCAATCGAGATTGAAAATGTATCCGAATATCGTCGCGAGTGTGTTCGGAACGAGCACGGCGGTGCCCAGGACGGTCAACCAAGTTATCGTCAAAGCCATCCGGTTGTTCAAAATCTGTAGCTGGTTGTTGTAGATTGCCTGAAGGACCTCAAGACCTGAGGCAAGAACCTGCGACATATGTTCGCTGAGAGAGATCTGCCTGTTGACATCTTCCACTAGCAGGCCTATCTGGGCGAGCATCTTTGGATTGTCCGAAATCAACTGCGCATCGCCGTATCGGAGGTTGTGCAGAACGTCGAGAGTCCTCCAGAGGGTGTTGAGATAGGTGATTAGAGTGTGCTTCAAGTCATAGATCTGTCTGCCAACCTCCATCCGGGGCGTCTTCGGATTGAGAAGCAACTCGCTCATCTCGTCTCCTTGCTCTTCGATCTCCCTGAGATATTCGAAATTGCGTGAGTTGTTCTCATCCAGTATGCGGACAAGCATGGAGGCGAGTCTGTCATCGAGGGGCATCGATTCGGGCAACTTGCGCAGATAGACGTCAGCGTACCTCGAAAACTGTACCAGCCTCTCTACCTCCTCGCTGTGGATCGTGACGATCAGGTCTTTCCTAACAAGAATAACGAGAGGATACGAACGGAGGTCCAGCTTTGAGATCATGACAGCCGGGACCATGATTCCCAATTCGGTTTCCCCGTCAACGAAGCTGGCATGGTAGCCTTTGATGACCTCCGGAACCAGTGAGGCGCTGAAACCCAGAAGAGTGGCGACCTCGGTGCCATCCTTGGCTATGTCGCACACAGTGAAGTTGATCCAGGCGAGCGTCGAGCTCTGAAGCGTCGATATGAACTCATTTGGTGAGTTGCCAACGATTCGAACAGGCTTGCCCGCATGGGGGATAGCAACGCAGACCGCTCGTGGTGGTTTGACCGCGCAAGCATCAACGCCATGAACCGGAGGAATCGCGGAAGCCAGAGGCGGACTAGGCTGAACATCCTTAGTGGCCAATTCTCTCTTTCTCTGGTTCAACAGGGTCCCTCCTGCATCGAAAGCCCAGGATTAGCTTTCGCACCCGTATGCAGCGACAGTAGTGAAGTATATTTCGCTCCTCCACCAAACCATTTCACGGACTGACCAGGATGTATCCTTTTAATACTCTGGTATGTATTTCGACGACGATTGACAATGAGGGTACTCCTCATACATGCTGACCACTTCGAATACGAGGTCAAAGAACCGACGAAGATGGCGGAACCGCTCCCGAGTGAACACCCGAAGAAGCACTCGTTCAAGGAGGCTCTGGTGGCATTTTCGACGATCGAGGCATCCGACGAAGATGTCGCCGCGATTGCAGAGGTCGCTTCCGCCGATTTCGCGGACGTGTTAGCAAAGGTCAAGGCAGAGAGGCTCGTGCTGTATCCTTACGCCCACCTCAGCTCGAACCTTGCCTCGCCGAAGCTTGCAGTGGATGTCCTGAAGGCCACTGAGGCGGCCCTCAAGGCGAGAGGGATCGAGGTGCATAGATCCCCGTTTGGATGGTACAAGGGCTTCGAGATCCGGTGCAAAGGCCATCCACTTTCCGAATTGTCCCGCGAGTTCACGGCCGAGAAGAAGGTCACGCGAGAGGAGGTCGTTGAGAAGATTGCCAAAACCTTCTATATCCTCACTCCTGAAGGCGAAGAATTCCCTGTTGACCTGGAAAAGATCGACTCTCTCAAGATCCTGGATAAGCATCCCTCGCTGAAGACGTTCATCCTCGCTGAGGAGATAGGCAGGACAAAGGGCGTGGAGCCTCCTTCCATCAGGGCCATGCAGAAACTGGAGCTGGTCGACTATGAGGAGGCGAGCGATAGAGGCCATTTCAGGATGTTTCCGAAGGGTCACCTTGTGTTCAGCCTCCTGGAGGCATGGGCGCAGGAGATTGCGCTGGACCGCATAGGCGCCATCCAGATTGACACCCCAGTCCTGTATGACTGGTCGTTCCCCGACATCAGGAGTCAGGGGATGTCGTTCCATGAAAGACACTACACTCTGAAGACCGATGAGAACAGGGAGTTCGTCCTCAGATTCGCGGGGGATTTCGGCCTTTTCAGGATGATGAAGGGTGCGACCCTGAGCTACAGGAACCTACCCTTGAGGGTGTACGAGTTCTCGAAGAGCTTCAGATTGGAACAACGAGGAGAGCTCACCGGACTCAAGCGGCTTAGGGCGTTCCACATGCCTGATGTCCACTGCTTCACGAAGGACATCGAGGATGGCTGGAAGGAGTATATGCTACTCTACAAGAACTACTCGGACCTCGCTGACGCTACGGGGGTTGAGTACGCTGTCGCGTTCAGGATAGTCCAGGAATTCTACGACAAGTACAAGGACAATCTCATTGAGCTGCTCAAGTACTCCAAGAAGCCCGCTCTTATCGAAGTCCTCTCTGAGATGAAGCACTACTGGGCGGTCAAGCACGAATTCCAGGGGATCGATTCAGTTGGCGGAGCGGTTCAGCTGAGCACAGTCCAGCTAGATGTCGAAGATGCCGAGAGGTACGGCATCGTCTACGCTGACTCAGATGGCAAGAAGAAAGGGTGCATCATCTGCCATTCATCGATTGGCTCGATCGAGAGATGGATCTACGTACTGCTCGAGGAGGCCCTGAAGCACGAGAAGCCAGAGCTGCCATTCTGGATAGCACCTACTCAGATCCGGCTGATCCCTGTCAACGAGGCGTTCATTGGGGATTGCGATGCGCTTGCCGATCAGATTGATGCGAGAGTCGACATCGACGACATGGAAGACAAGGTTGGCAAGAAGATCCGCAACGCCGAGATGGAATGGATCAACATGATCATCGTCGTAGGGGAGAAGGAAAAAGCCTCTGGACAGTTCCCCGTCCGAGTCAGAAGCGGTGACCAGAAGATGATGACCCTCGAGCAGCTGAAAGCGGAGGTTGCCAAGCTCTCGAAAGGCTATCCAAGAGCGAGACTTCCCCTTCCGAAATACTTGTCGAAGCGCCCGACCTTCAGAGGATGATGCCAGGGACTATCGGTTGTCCTCGTCGCCCCATATGAACTTGTGAAGTTGAGGAAGCACGCGGACGTCGAGCCCTTCTTTGAGCACCTTCTCCGCGAGCGATTTCAGGTTCTTTCCTCCGACTGGAGTAAGGATGATCCCGCATTTCGGGGAGTACTTCTCGATGACCTCTTTGGCATATGAGTAGTCCGCATCGTCGACGATTATGAATTTCAACTGATCGGTGGGCCCGAGCAACTCGATGTTCTGGAAAAGCATCTTCTCCGATTCCCCCGACGACGGACACTTGATATCCATGCTGATTGTCAGATTCTCAACGCACGGCATATCGTCCAGCGGCATTGCGCCGTTTGTCTCAAGAACGACCTGGTACCCGTTGTCCAGGAGTCTCTTGAGAAGTCCTGGAGAGTCCTTCTGCGCGAGCGGTTCTCCCCCGGTTAGACACACATGACTGCACTTGAGCTTGGCCACCTTGGCCATGATTGTTTCAATCGTCATCTGTTCGCCCTTGTCGAACGCCTGAGGCGTATCGCAATAGGTACACCTCAAGGGGCAGCCAGAAGTGCGGATGAACGCGGTCGGCGCTCCAATCGTGAGTCCCTCTCCCTGAATCGACTTAAAGATAGAGTAGACCTTCATTTCCTCCCCTCGTATTCCAATGGATCACTGATGCCGGCCTCTGCGAAACCTCTCAGCCTTAGAAGACAGGAATCGCACTTGCCACAAGCTCTTATGCCACCTTTGTAGCAGCTCCAAGTCTCCTCCAGCGGAACCTTCAGGCGAATGGCCTCTCTGACTATGTCACCCTTAGATTTCGTCAGGATCGGTGCCTCAACCCTAATACCACGGCCCTCTCTGCCCGCCTTGGTTCCGACATCGAGTGTACGCTGGAATGCGGCCATGAATTCAGCGGTGCAGTCAGGATAGCCGCTGAAGTCTACTGAGTTGGCCGCTATGAATACGACATCGGCGCCTCTGCTCTCAGCGATGGATGCTGCGATACTCAGGAAGATGATGTTCCTGGACGGCACGTATGTGCTGGGCACGCCGGACGATATCTCTTCCTCGGTCCTATTCTCCGGGACGGGAATCGATCCTCTTGTTAGCGAGCTCCTTAGTAACTCGCCGATATCCAGCGGGACGATAATGTGTTCCTTCGCCTCGAAGTGGCGAGCTATCTTCCTCGAGCTGCTGAGCTCCCGCCTGTGCTTCTGCCCATAATCGAACGTAAGCGCAACGACATCGTATCCTCGTTCCTTCGCGAGGGCGAGCACTGTCGACGAATCGAGACCACCTGAAAGAAGAACGATCGCCTCTGCCATCAAGACACCAACTGCTCAGAAATCATAGCCGGTCCAAGCGCCCTGACCTCTGCCCTCGTCGACCCCGATCTCGATGCGTGTGACATTCTTTGGGAACTTCACCTTCTCCAGCATCCTCTTCAACACGAAATTCGAAAGGGTCTCCGCGGAGGCGACTTCAATATCGAGCATAATGCAGTCACACTTCGGTAATGTGAGCTTCTTGTCGCCGACTATGTACTCGATGTATTCCTTGCCTATCGTGACCCCATGGTCCTTGGCCGGGATGAGCACTCGGTGATCTAGCTCCGCCGCCACGCCCCTGAGGAATTCCTTCACGCTGATGAAGTCCATGATGACTCCGTCCGAGCCCATCTCTCCCTCGATCTTCATGTTGATCGCATAATCATGGCCGTGGAGTCTTCCGCACTTCGAGTGCATTGGGATTATGTGTGTGGCTGAGAAGCTTATCTTGGAGGCCCAACCGTTGATTTCCAGTCGCATCGCCAAAGGGATAGTTCAAGGGCACTAAAATAGTTTCAGGCCTGCTTCATAGGTTTTGACATCGATTCGGCCAGACCAGCGGCGAAGAGCACGGAGTCCGAGAAATCGGCCTTGCCCCTGGATGTGTCAACAAAGACCTTGCCGAGGTTCACGATGGGGGCGCCGTAGGCTCTCCTGGCGCCCACGAAATAGAGTGACCGGAAAATCAAGTTCCCAGAAATACCGTCAGGCGCAATGACAAGGTCGCAATCCCTGACAGCGTCTTCCAGCAGGATTGCATAGTGTCTTGCATCCGTCCCCTGTTCCCTCAGTGTCTTCGCCAGCGCCTCGCCTTCTTCGAGGCTCTTTCTGATATGATCTCCTCGACTCCCATCCTCCAATCGTCCTTTCGAAAGGATTCCAGTCTTCAGGTTCCAGCCCAGTCTCGAGAAGTACTCTATCGTGGCAGATGCGAGCCTGACTCTTGAGGGATAGTCATTGCCCTCATCGATTCCGACTGGAGCCAGGATGAATTGCTTTCCATGCGAATCCTCCAGGACCGCGGCCCTGGTAACTTCCTTCAATCTGAATTCGTCCCTGAGGCATTGAAGCACTTCGGATGAGCTCAGTGTCCCTCTGACGGCGACTCCGATCTCCCCTCGTTTCAAGGAGACAACCAGGTCTTTGGGCTCCTCGAAACCAACGATTTGGATCCGACTCCCCGACGACGCCACGAGTCTCTTCGTGTCGGCAAGGACTGCAGGCGATCCGCCCATTCCGACCTTCAGGCGGCTTCGGGCGCCGCGCGACAAGAGGACTTTGACGTCGATCAAGTGTATGCTGCCTCCTCAGAGTTCATCCTCGGTCATCTGATCAAATGAATAGTTCTCCCACTTTCGAACTCCAAGGACTATCTCAAGCTCCTGCGGAGTGAGAAGTGGCTTATCATACACCGCGACATCATCAATGGCAATCCTTGGACAGGCGGTTGACACGTAGGCGTCAAAGCCGAGCGACTTCAGCTTCTCTGGGTCGAACTTGTCCATGAGTATCAGAGCCGCGTCCTTCTTCTTCCATCTGAGGAGCTTTCTCAGTTCCTTCGCCCGCCGCATCCGCCTCTGGCCGAGTTTCTCGCCGACGATGATCCCGAAAGTCCGGGCGCGCTCCGCCTTCTCGATCACCGCATGCCGCTGCCTGAGGATCTTGTCCTTTGCCTGGTCTATCTCCCTCGGTTCCTCAAGATTGGGGTCCAGGATCACGACCTTCTTTCCAGTCGCGAGATGCACGCCCAGCGCGTGGAACGTCCCGCTGCCAATCAACAGGTAGCTGTTCACTTCCTTGGCGATCGAAGTTGCGGACGTGTAATTGCATCCGAGGACCTCACCTGCATGTGAGATCCTGCTGTCGCCTTCTCCGACTCTAGTCTTGATTCCCATGTTGTCCAGGCCCTCGATGACCTCATCCAGCTCCATGAGGTGTTGCGAAGTGGCCAGTACGCCGACAGGCTCCTGGAGAAGCCCCACGGACTTCTTCATCTGATCCCCAAGTGGGACACTGGATCGGGCGGGGACGAAGATCAGGGGCTTTGAGAACCTCAGCGATGGTATCGGCGAATGGCCGACATTGACAATCGCATCGACAATATCGAAGAGCGAGCTCGGGACGTCACAGGCGCCGAAGCAAGGCTCCGCGACGACAAGGACCTCCACTCCAGCTTTGTTCTCGATTTCCTCGGCGAACTGGTAAGCGCGCTTCTTCAGGCCCTCGGGGACCTGGAGAGCGACTATCCTAGCCTTGATCCTCTTGATCTCTGAGATTGCGCTCGTAAGATCTACATCGTACATGGTGGGAAACCAACCAAAGGCCTTCCGAACGATTCCGGATGAAGGACTGGGTCGTACGGTTGCTGTAATGGGATGGGCAATAAAAACATTATGCGCCAGAGAGCGAATCCAAAGTCAATCAGGCTGCTATAGGCGAGCCACGCTCTACCTCGATATAGCACGGGGATGGCAACTTGATCGCAGCCCGCTTCAGCGCCAGTTTCGCGGTCGTGAAGTTGGCCGGCGTCGTCTCCAAGGTCATGATCTCTTGGTCCGCACCGACTCTGGCAGCCGTTCCGACGGGCTTGCCGAACGCATGCCTCATACCATCGGAGATACGGTCAGCACCCGCGCCTGTCGCGATCTTATTCTCCCTGATGACGTTGTGTGGATAGACTCTGATCTTGAGATGATAGCCGCTCTGAGGAATCTTCTTCGCTAGGTACCTGTTTGCCGAGATACGGGCGGCCTCCAGGGCTATATGCCTTATCTGACACTGTTCAACGACATGCAGGGTCATCCGGACTGCGTAATCTCCCTTTTGCCCGTGCTCGAATTGTGTGATCCTGTTCGAAGGAACGCCACCCATGTACTCCCTGCGGCAGTAGGCCTGCCCTTTGATCTCCCTGTACATGCTTCCGGGCTTTCGAGACATTGGACCACCAGTTGCGAATTCTATCTCAGGTTTGCGGAGATATTGGTCGTCGTATTTAAACCTCTCTGAGTTGACCGACCCACTGGTTTCGATGCTGGCTACTCATACTCAGCCACCAAGCATTATCTAAGCTCAGCCCAATTACCGCGACGACATGGGAAGGAGACATCTAGGAAAGCGCGATGCCAAGGACATCGCGAGAGAGCGCATAGACGGACTGTTCGCGCTCGCGGAACAGGAAGTCCACAAAGGATCAGCCGAAAGATCCAAGCGATATGTCTCCCTCGCGTTGAGAATCGGCGAGCGCCACAAGGTGAGGACGGGACACAAGAGGACCTACTGCCCAAAGTGCCACGCGTTCTTCGCGCCGCCCATCAATGTTCGCGTGAGGACGGGCAGAGGGAACATCTCAATGACATGTCTCGCATGCGGACATATCTCAAGGTACCCGCTCGTGCAGAAGAGGAGGTAGCGTTTTGGACAAGAAGAGAATCATCGAGATGAGGGGAAAAGCCCAGGCGCTCCCAGCAACCGTCCACATCGGCAAGGACGGCATCACACAGACAATCATCGACGAGATCGTGAAACAGCTCAAGAAGACGAAATTGGTGAAGATCAGGTTGTTGCCCGCCCTCGAGAAGGACAGGAAGGAGGCCGGATGGGAACTTGCGAAAGCGACTTCCTCAGTACTCGTTGAGGTCAGAGGAAGGACGGTGGTCCTTGCCATTGAATAAGGTCATGTGACTCTCATGACCAGCCTTTAAATATCGACTATGTGATTGACAGAAAAAAGTGAGTGTGGTTTGAGTTGCTAGATGCCAAGTTCATAAGGGAAAATGCGGAGATCGTCCGACAATCACTCGTCAATCGCAACTATGACCTCTCCGTCCTTGAGAAGTTCCTTGAGCTCGACAAGAGGTGGCGGACGCTAACCGAAGAGGGCAATTCCCTCCGAAAGAAAAGGAACGAAGTCTCCGAGCAGATCTCGAAGCTGCCCAAAGAGCAAAAGCAGACCATAATCAGTGAGATGAAGGGAATCGCAGACAGGATCAGAGAAATCGAAGCGGAGACCAAGAAGATCGATGTGGACAGAGACGAGCTGCTCCTGAACATGCCGAACATTCCAGACCCAAGCGTGCCCGTCGGCGCCCTTGACGAAGGAGACAAGTTCCTGAGGAGCTGGGGCAGCAAGAGGGAGTTTGACTTCACGCCCTTGAATCACTGGGAAATCGGTGAGAAGCTGGACATCATCGATTTCGAACGAGGTGTGAAGGTCACAGGAACAGGATTCTACGTCCTCAAAGGAGATGGGGCTAGACTTGAGAGGGCGCTCATCAACTTCATGCTCGATTTGCATCATACTCAGGGATACAAGGAGCTGTTCCCCCCTGTGATCATCAACCGCAAGAGCTGCGTCGGCACTGGACAGTTGCCCAAGCTGCAGGAGGACATGTACTGGATCGAGAGAGATGATCTGTATCTGAACCCGACCGCAGAAGTCCCTGTCACGAACCTGTACGCTGACGAGATACTCGACAGAAAGCAGTTGCCGATCTGCCACACGGCATATCTCCCCTCCTTCCGGCGAGAAGCTGGCAAGCACATCGAGACCAAGGGAATTGCCAGAGTCCATCAATTCAACAAGGTTGAGCTGGTGAAGTTCGTGCTGCCAGAGACATCCCAGCAAGAGCTTGAGACGCTCCTCAACGACGCTGAAGCTGTGGTCCAGGGGCTCAAGCTACCCTACAGGATCAGGCTGCTTTGCACCGGTAGCTTGGGGTTCCATTCTTCGAAGACATACGACATCGAGACTTACGCCCCCGGGATGGATCAATGGCTCGAAGTATCCTCCTGCAGCGACTTCAAGGAGTTCCAGGCGCGGAGGGCGATGATCAAGTTCAGGCGGGAGCCTCACCTGAAGAGCGACTACATCCATACTCTGAACGGATCGGGCATAGCACTGCCCAGGACCATGGTGTCCGTCCTAGAGAACTATCAGAAGAAAGATGGAACGGTGGAGATCCCCGATGTCCTCAGGCCCTACATGAAAGGACAGAAGACCATAGGCTGAGAACGACGAGCCCATCTGCCACTTTCCATTCTTGAGAATCAGCGGTGATTGCCGGCACTGACCTCTATATATGCTTCAGGGCGCAATTGAGTCAGTGGCGAAATGGTAAGCATGTCTGAGAACAAGGAATTCGCATTGCTCGTAGGGAAGGCCTTCCTGCACGAGATCGAGGCGAGCCACAAGGAGGCAGCGATTGCTTTCGGGCGCGCGTTTCTGCTCGCTCTCGGCATGAAAGGGCCCGAGCAAACCCAAAACAGGCTGTACGCAATGGGACGGCCTTGCGGGGAACACTCGGTTTTAGCTCAGGATTGAGCAGGCTCCTAAGCATCCACATCACGATGGGAGCAGAGTATGTCCTCCGCGCCGCAGACTACTTTTCAGAAGCGTCGGCGTGAACAGGGCAGTCATCAGGCCCATGAAGACCACGACCGAATAGACCTCTGAATCGATGATGTGTTTTGAGAGACCGTAGTACGCTATGATGAGAGCTATCTCCAGCCTGGGAGCCATCCCTATGCCGACGGAGAAGGAATCCCACCACGACATGCCTGAGAGCTTCGCGGGAATCCCGCATCCGACGACCTTGGTCAGAACCGCGACGACAGTCAACAACACTCCGAACCCGATTGCGCCCCACATCTCCTTCAGGTCGACGACGACTCCCAAAGAAACGAAGAATATCGGAACAAAGAGCGCTTCGAGATACTGCGTTCCCTTCCTGAAACCGTCCTTCAGGGATGAGCTGGACATGATGGTTCCGGCGACGAACGCCCCGACTATAGCCGATATGCCGATGGTCTCGGCGACGGTCGCATAGAGGAACACGATTGCCAAAGCCAACACGAATCCGCTCATTGGCAGTTTCCTTCGATAGCCCGATATCTGGACACTGAATATCAACGGCACGAGGAACCTGTAGCCGACCCACGCCCCGACCGCTATGAACATGACCGCTCCCACGACCAGGAGGCCCAGCTCCGAGGAATCAAGACCTGTCCCGCTCGATATGCCTTTGGATATGCCCAGCACGATCATTCCAAGGATGTCGTCCACGACGGCGGCGCCCACTATAGCATAGGCCACGGGCGTCCCGATGATGCCCAGCTCCGAGAGGACGCTCGCTGTGACTGCGACGCTCGTCGCGACCAAGGTGGCGCCGATGAACACGGCGTCGGAGCCGAATCCCATGGCTTCGGCAATGTAGTAACCTGCGATCCAGGGGAGGACCACTCCACCCGCCGCGATCGATATCGATCTCTTCGTGTAGACCTCTTTCAACTCGCACTCTAGTCCGATCATGAACAACAGAATGATGGACCCGAGCTGAGCGAGCATGAGAACGACCTCGGGAAGCCCCGAGACCGCGTCGGTGGGCAAGCCAGTGACAGGGTCCAGTATCCTCGGCGCTTTGATTATGTTGAGTAGGCTCGGGCCTATGACCACGCCGACCAAGATATAGCCAATCACCTTCGGTTGGCCGAAGCGCGCGAACAGGAAACTAGAGAACAACGAAACCACTAGCAGGAAGGTCAGCTCGAACCAGACTTCGGACAGCAGCTGGTCAAACAGCGAGGACACCGAAAGAACCATGGATGCTCGTCACGCGCATGCATCCTACGGATTTATCACTTTTGCGGGTCTCAGAGGCCGTGCACCTCGCCTTTGAGTAGCCAGAAATCGACGAGCTTGCCGGAGTTCGTGGTGAGCATCCCGTTGACGAAATCCCTGGGAACCCCTTCCACGCATGCTCCGAACTCGATGCTCCAATTGCCCCAATCCCTTCCGACCAGCTTCCCCAGCGCGGGAATGTTGGGCGAAATCGACAGGGCGAGCGTGAATCTCTGTTGAAGATCGCCCACAGCCCCAAGTATCCTCACCATCTTTGGCATGCCGACCGTAAATAGCACCTCGAAGCTCAGGAACATCCCTGAGAAGAACGACCTGGGGAATGGCGGATAGGCTATCGGCGTGCTCGCCCGGCCGAGGTTCACCACGAAGGTCGCGAACGAGTGTATGAGCCATCTCAGCAGGTCCACGATCGCCTCGCCAGTCACGATGAACGAGGCTCTGAACCCGATGCCGGCCGCTCCCGAAGCGTCGCTGAGGACGACCTCAATGAAGAAGATGACGTCGTGGATGATCTCGCTCACGAGCGCGAGCATGTTCTCTATGAAGTTGTTGAGCACCCGCTTGGCGAATAGTGTGACGAAATCCAGGGAAGCTGAGACCTCCTGGAGCTGAGTCTCGATGAACGCTTCCTTGAACGCCTCGAACAGGGCTTTGGCTATGAAGTCCGAGGTGGCAAGCAGCACGGGGACTCCGTTCGAGTTACCCATGCTACCCTCTCTGAACACCCACCTCGGGCCTCCGTCCCAGCTCCTCTGGTTGGTCCGTTCGTCGTTCCAGGTGTCTCGCAGCATCGGCGTGAAATCGATGGTGGCGCCCGCGGCGTCCAGAAGCACCACTGCATCACCGTCGTTGAACGGGTCCCCCGGTTCGCCGTTGTCAAGCGATGTCTCTGGGAATGTGAACACCATCAGACCGTTTGCACGAATCGTGCCGTCGATCCTCATAGCACTGTTCTTCCCGTGCATGGTCTTCAGCATCCAACCGTCTATACACCTCGGCTCTGCCAAGGGATTGTAGAGCTCGACCCACTCTCTTCCCGAATCCTCGCCTGGAGGGTTTGACTCGAACTCGTTCACGACAACATCAGTTGGGAACGGAGGCGAGTACTTCAGCTGCATCCCGGCCTCTATCGATGCGGACAATCCAAGGACCGGGATTGGAATGTTCGATAGGAATGCGCCCACGCCCGGTATGTCCGCCGTGCTCACTCCGATGAGCTCATAGGGTTCGACCTCAGGCATCACCACGTCCATCGCCCATGTCTTTCCGGTGCAGTGGACTTCGACGAATCTTCTCAAGATGTGCATCAGAGGGTCGACCATGACTTCGACGACAGCGTTCCTCAAGGCAATCGTACCGTTCGCAAGTATGTCGTAGCTTCCATCGCTGAGCCTGGCAATCCTGATCCCGAAGGTTATGCCAGGACCTAGTCGGTCAGTACACACCATCACTCTGAGGAGGTCGCTCCCGTGCTTGTAGATGAGATCCGGGATGTCCGTCTGGACGATTATTGTGAAGCCATGCCATGAGACCCGAAATTCGACCCTGCCGTAGAGATCGATCATGAACTTGACGGCCTTCGCGAGTGCAGAGTCGGCGATCTTCTGGATGTACTCCTGCAGGGTCTCCACCATCGTCTGAAGGGCCGATGAGATCACCTTGATCACCTTTGTGGCAAAGCCCGCCAGGACATCGAAGGCGTTTGTGACAAACTTGTATATCCGTTCGAGGCCGTCCTTCACCCAGCCGAAGACAGGTTCCAGCTTATCCCACACCTTGTCCAAGAACTTCTGGGCGACTGCAAGCCCGTCTTTAAGGGCTGTGCTCGAAGGATTGTACTCGACGCCTTCCAGAGGCCATGCGGAGTGTACCACGATAGGCAGTGAGAGCTCGATTCGGGCGCTCGTCCTTGATTCCGTCGCAGGTTTCACCAGGACCGACTGGAAGGCGAGATTGGATGAAGATAGTCTCAGGTCCAGCAGACCCAGGACGGACACCGTCCATTGAGTCGAGTACGGGCACGAGCTGATGTTCGATATCGATGCCATATGAATGTTCGGATACTCGTCCTTGCCTCGGTCGAAATCCCAAGGTCTCTTGATTTGGACCAAGAGATCGTCGGTCGGGAAGAGCTTCTCCAGCGACGCGTATCCGAGGAGAGGATCGAAAGTTACCACTCGAAGAGAAGGCATACCGCCCTCGACCGAGACTGCGAGAGTCTCGTTCAGGATTCTGCCGTTCTCGAGAGCGGAGCTCCGCTCGCCGTCCCAGAACTCGAACGGCCGGTCGAGATCGATATAGACCGAATTCTTGTAGCCCCCTAGCTCCTTCTGTCGCAGGACTTCCTTGGAGAAAGCCGCGAGGCTCTTCGCAAGCATGTCCGCGATCCCGGGCATGCCCGCGGCCCCGCGGCAAATCATCGATGCGACCGCGTCGACGACTGGGCCGCAGAATCCGCCTTCCGATGTCGCCACGGACTTATCCACAAGAACCGCAATTCGCTCCAACTGTACCTTGGAGAGAGACTCGAGAGCGCGCGAAATAGATGAGCCGAGACCCCAGGACGCATCGAACTCCACATCGTTTCTCACGATTGCGGCAAGCTGCTGCTCG